>ERZ724518.1117-NODE-1117-length-11957-cov-14.393799_pt1 | contig 11957 bp, 10 predicted proteins | sample MGYA00376051_ERZ724518 | MGnify/ENA primary metagenome ERZ724518 (study PRJEB28724, sample SAMN07190885) | wastewater metagenome | isolation source: influent of sewage treatment plant in Hong Hong | place: Hong Kong | collected 2016-03-17 ... | reverse complement strand
ACTTTATGGTTTTTGAAATGAGTCTTGATAAATGTCTGTGCTTTTACCGGTAACTGATTTACCTGTATCGGCTTATCATTATCCGCCATTACCATTGTGTGCACTGCAAACATACAAACTAACATCATAATAAACTTTTTCATACTTCTTTATTTTTAATGATTAATACTTTATTTGTTTTCGTATTGCAAAGATGGGAAAGGAATCTGGAAAGAATTGGGAAAAACAGAAAAAAGTCTGATTTTTTATTTGGGTGTTTGTTTTGTGCTTTTGTAATCAAGAATGCTTATTCTTTATTTGTAAATATTTGTTTGAACTAAATATTACTTTATTTTTGCAGGTGGTTTATTGCGAGCCACATCTGTACCGAGATAATGAAGCTCCCTGAAACACCTTCATAGATGATGAATAATGATATAGAAGCAGTTTGTTATGACAATGAAAATATTAAATAGGTTTATAGATGACTGTGTGAATGTTTTTCAATATCGGTTCATGGACACCTTTCAATACTTTAAAGAAAGGAACAAGAATAAATATTTGGGAGACAGGTTTGAAGAGTGGGTTGTGAAAAATTCTAATATCAGTAAAGATGGATGTTCCGACTTGGATACAGGAAAAATATTCTGGCGGCTTCTGGATTGGCGAGGTGATAAATATGTTGAGGGATACCGGCCTCTGTCTTCTTCATCTCCGGATTTGTTATTGGAATGTGCTGTAGATAGGAGCAGGATTTATAAGGTCGGAGAGATAATAGCCGTAGAATGTAAATGGAGAAGTAAAGTTGGATTTTATCTTGATAGGAAGGATATTGAGAAGTACGAGGTATATATGAATATTAACCAACTGAACCGTCCGATAAAAAGTCTGTTTTACGTTTTTGGCTTTGGATGGGTTAATGATGCTCCGGAGCAAGTTTATGTGATTCCTGCACGGGAATTATACGATTATAACAAGGACACCGGTCAGGTAACGTTTCCTGCCAAAGAAGGTGAAAGCGAGAAGCTGGAACGGTTGAAGCGTTTTAAAAAGAAGGATAATAGATGTTTGATGTATATAGAGTAACCTTTATTTAATTTATTTCCTGCTATTCTCTTCCATGACACTCAATGCAAATTTAATGATGAAGAGAAGCACCACTCCTATTACGGCATACATCGACAATATGAATAAGGAAAACATTACCGGGAAATAGATTACACATACCGATAGAAGACGTTTACCGCTCTGCCGTAGCGCGGTAACGAACTGGATGAATTGAATGACAACCATAATAACGGCATATACCAGTGAAAGTGCCGTCATAAAGTGCCAGAAGCCGAAGTCGAAACATAGTGCTCCCCATATATTATTCTTGGGAAACATATCCAGCGGACTGCTGAATGGGATTTTGATAATCATCACTACCAATGGAACAAGAATAGCGTATAAGGAATAGCTTAAATCCATAGGCACTGCTTTACGTCCTATCCAGGACAGCACATTCTTGAACAATATAAACTCTTGATATACGACAAACATGCTTCCCAGAAGTATCAGCGCCATATTTCCCAGATTATTTTCTACTAATTGAAGCGATGATAGCATCCCTGCCCGTGAGTGAATCATCCAGGCGAAAATACACACGGTCATGGAGAGAAGGGTAGCAAGTGATATTCTGTTGAATGCTTTCCATGAAAGATACTCACCATTCGAAAAATGTGCTGTAAAATTCAGTACCGTTGCCAGAATTGTCAGGGCAGAAAGTATTGCCGGAAAGATATACTGTGAGTCAATCATAGTTAAAAGGATTTGGTAAGGCCATTAACGAAAAATCCTTGAATTTCATTGAAATTCAAGGATTACATCATTTTTAAAAGTGGTGCCACCAGGAATCGAACCGGGGACACAAGGATTTTCAGTCCTTTGCTCTACCAACTGAGCTATGGCACCATTATTTCTTGTTTGCGGTTGCAAAGGTAGTGAAACTTTTTTAAACTGCAAACTATTTCTAAAAAAAAACACTGATAAAAGCATAAGATGCTTATTATCAGTGTTGTTTAATTAAAATTATTTTTCTTTTAGTGGATTCCAACCTTGCGCTTTCAGCTCAAACTCTTGTCCGTCACGGGTAATCAGGGCACATCCCAGCTCCGGTTTGGTGATGTGACCAATCACTTTTATACCCTCTATAGCCGAAACTCGTTCATGCTCTGTTAAAGGTACAGTAAATAATAGCTCATAGTCCTCACCACCATTTAAAGCACATGTTGTCACATTCATATTCAGCTCTTCCGCCATTACAGCCGTTTGGTAATCAATGGGAATTCTTTCCTCGTAAACGCGACAGCCGGTATCGCTTTGTGAGCATATATGTAGCAGTTCCGAAGAAAGGCCGTCGGAAATATCCATCATAGCGGTGGGCCTGATTCCCGCTTTAGCCAGTTTCTCAATGATATCCTTACGTGCTTCAGGCTTTAACTGACGTTCCAAAATATATTCTTTTCCGGAAAAATCCGGATTTGCTTCTTTTTCTCCTTGGAAAACAGCCTTTTCACGCTCTAGAAGTTGAAGTCCCATATAAGCTCCTCCCAAGTCACCGCTGACACAAATCAAGTCTGTATCTTGTGCGCCGTTGCGATAAACCACTTTGTCCTTGTCCGCTTCACCTATGCAAGTAATACTGATGGCGAGCCCGGTTACGGATGAAGTTGTATCTCCACCCACAATATCTACATGGTGTAGTTCACAAGCCAGTTTTAGCCCATCATAGAACTGTTCTAAATCTTCAATACAAAAGCGTTTGGACAGTGCGATAGAAACTGTGATTTGTTTTGGAGTACCATTCATAGCATAAATGTCCGAGAAGTTTACGATGGCCGATTTATATCCCAAATGTTTCAATGGGGTATAAACCAAATCAAAATGTACCCCTTCCATCAGTAAGTCTGTGGTCACCAATACCTCTTTATCTTTAAATTCCAATACGGCTGCATCGTCTCCCACACCATATTGGGTTTCCGGATTTTTTAACTCGATATCCTTCGTTAGATGTTTAATGAGGCCGAACTCACCTAAGGTCGCTATTTCTGTTCTGTTTATTTCCTGCATGTTCTTAAATTCGATTAATCATTTCACGCATAATGGTAGTCATGCGCGGTTGCGCTTCATCTGCCGCTTTCTGAACCTCTTCGTGTGAAACTTCCACAATTTTTCCCTCCACGCCTAGGTCGGTGATAACCGATACTCCAAACACTTTGATGCCACAATGGTTTGCTACAATAACTTCAGGAACGGTAGACATACCTACGGCGTCAGCTCCAAGAATGTGGAACATCTTGTATTCTGCCGGAGTTTCGAAGGTAGGTCCCTGTGTACCGATATATACTCCTTGTTGTACTTTGATACCTTTTTCTTTAGCGATCTCCAGTGCTTTGTCTATCAGTTCTTTGGAGTAGGCTTCACTCATATCCGGGAAACGGGGACCGTATTCAATGTTCTTGCCGTGTAACGGATGTTCGGGAAAAAAGTTGATATGATCTCTGATAATCATCAGATCACCAATTTCAAAGTCTGCATTCGTACCTCCAGCTGCATTGGATACGAACAATGTTTTGATGCCTAATTCACGCATCACCCGTACGGGGAAAGTAACTTCTTTCATGGAGTATCCTTCATAGAAGTGGAAACGTCCTTGCATAGCCATGATGTCTTTATTACCTAATTTGCCGAAAATCAATTTACCGCTATGTCCCTCTACGGTTGAAACAGGGAAATTAGGGATATCTTTGTAACTGATCTCGTATTTATCGGTAATTTCGTGTACCAGGCTTCCTAAGCCGGTACCTAATATAATAGCAGTTTCGGGACTGGTATGCATCTTTTCTCTAAGAAAAGTTGCTGTTTCTTGAATTTTTTCTAACATAGTCGGTTATATTTGAGTTAAACAGTTCTTGTTGGTCTTGTAAAAAGGCTACCTCAATGGGCAGCATATATATATAAGGTTTCAGCATTTCGTCCATCAGTGGATGGGCTGCTAGTCGTACAGAGTCTTTTTCAGTGGTGATAATCATGCGTTTACCTTCCGGAAGTTTCATGAAACGCTTCTTTATCAGTTCCATATCTCTTGCTGTAAAGTCATGGTGGTCACTGAAAGCCAGTGACTCAATGTGCTCATTGTATGGTGATAAATCTTGAATGAGTTTTGCTGGGGAGGCTATGCCTGTCACCAATAGGATATGCTTGTCTTTTTCTATCTCTTTTAATGAAACTGCATTCCCTGCTGTAAACAACGGATGCAGCTTGCCGTATGCTAATGTTGTGAAGTAGAGCTGCTGATAGGGGTAAAGTTCCATTTGCTTGCTTAAGACTCTTAAATCCATAGGGGTGATGTCCTTAGGACATTTAGTGACAATGACAATATGTGCCCGGCTTTTTCCGTTTTCAGGTTCGCGCATTCGTCCGGCAGGCAGCAAGGTGTCTTCGCAAATCAGTCGGTGGTAATCTACTAATAAGATGTTTATTCCGGGCTTTACATATCGGTGCTGGAAAGCATCATCCAAAATAATCACTTCTGTTCCAGGGGCGATGTGACTATTGCATAACTGCTCTATGCCATGACAACGGTCCCGGTCTACTGCCATATGGATATCCGGAAACTTCTGTTTCATTTGGAAAGGTTCGTCACCTATCATCTGTACGGACGTATCCGGTCTGGCAAGTACAAAGCCTTTGGATTTGCGTTTGTAGCCGCGGCTCAGTACGGCTACTTTGTAATCTTTCTGCAATAATCTTATCAGGTATTCTGTATGGGGGGTCTTTCCGGTTCCGCCTACGGTGATGTTGCCTACCGAGATGACCGGGATATCAAACTTACGTTCTTTGTATATTCCCCAGTCAAACAATTTATTACGCAGCCATACACCGGTCCCATAAATCCATGAAACCGGATATAGCCACTTGTTTATCTTGATAAGATTACCTTCCATGTGCAATTTATTGGATATTAGGGTCAAACGGCATACGTGCCTGTATACAGTTGGCGTCTTTTATGTTCTCCAGCGCCTTGAAGCTGTTATAATAGCTTCCCAAATATTCTTTAATTTCGCTGTTTATATAATGTTTTTTCTGATTTCCCAGCAGGCTTGCGAAAATATTTTCTTTTTCAGGATAGCCGATAATACTGTAATTTTCGATACCGGCTTGGGTGGCGGCGGCATTCAATGCTTTGTCTATACCTCCCAGCTCGTCTACCAGACCAAGGTCTTTTGCCATGGCACCGGTCCATACACGGCCTTCAGCAACTTTTTCAATAGCCTCTGTAGACATTTTTCTACCTTCAGCGCAACGGTTTACGAACAGCTTGTATCCTCGGTTGACATAGTTCTGCATTAATTCTTGTTCTGATGCATTTAGCGGGCGGGTGAGAACCGGACCTAGGCTGGCACCCAAATCAGCCATTTTATTAGTTTTCACTACATCAAAATTTAGTCCTAAAGTTTCAGTAAACAGTTTCTCACCTGAATACATCATGCCGAATATGCCGATAGAACCAGTCAGCGTAGTCGGGTCAGCGAAAATGCGGTTTGCAGCGCAGGAAATGTAATAGCCTCCTGATGCAGCATAATCTCCCATAGAAACGATTACCGGTTTTTTCTCTTTCAGTCTTACTACTTCACGCCATATTTGATCTGAACCGTATGCGCTGCCACCCGGTGAGTTGACGCGTAATACAACAGCTTTTACGTCATCGTTATCACGTAATTTGCGCAGGTCTTTACACATCTTTTGTACATCAATACAATCTTCTGTGGAACTGCCGGGAGCATCCAGGATCTCGCCGTATGCATAATATACGGCTATTATATTTCCACTTTTGTCTTTGGGCACATTTTTCTTGACGTTTATCATGTCTTCTATGAAAAGACTGTTTAGTTTGTCGTTTTCGTCACGACCGCTTAATTGTTTCAGATAGGAAATAACCTCATCTTTATACATCAGGGTATCTGCCAGTTTGCATTGAATATATTCTTCTGCCTGACAAAAATCCATATATCGGTCAGCATAAGCATTCAGAGTATCTGTCGGGATGCGTCGTGAGTCGGATACATCTGCAAGAATACGATGCCAGACAGATTCCAGACATTCGGTCATCTGTTCGCGGTTGGCCGGACTCATTTCTGTAGCAATAAACGGTTCCACGGCTGATTTGTAAGTACCCACTCTGAATACCTGTACTTCCAGTCCTAGTTTGGAAACCAGATTTTTGAAGAAAACAGGTTGCATGCCTGCTCCGTGCCATCCAATACTTCCTTGCGGATTGATAATTATTTTATCGGCCACGCTGGAAAGATAATACATCCCCTGTGCATATTGGTCTGCATAAGCAACGATGAATTTGCCGCTTTCTTTGAAATCCAGTAATGCATTGCGTATTTCCTCTAAGGAAGCGTATGATGCTTCCAGATAAGAAGGTTGGATATAAATACCCTTGATTTTGTCATTGTCTTTTGCCTTCTTGATAGAAGCTAGAATGTCATCCAAACCGTATGCTTCAAATTCTTCTCCCAAAAGTTGTTGGAGTGGGTTTTCCTGTACACGTTCGGACAAACTGCCTTTAAAGTCGAGTACGAAGATAGAGTTGTCTTTCACCACCGTTTCAGTATCCGATGAGGCGACTATGCCAACCAGAGTGATAATCCCTAGTATAGTGAACACTACGCCTGCCAGAATGACGCCGATGACGCTGGCAAACGTAAATTTTAGAAAATCTTTCATTGAATGTGTTGTTTTTAATGTTAATAATTAGCTAACAAAAATAGGTTATTGCATTGAAAAAAGCAAAAAAAGTGAACTTCTTTTGTTACCTGTTTGTTCTTCATTTATAATAACCCATAAATACGTTGTTTTATATGACAAAAAGTTTTAAGGAGGCTCTGAAAGCCCGTCGTACATTTTATCGGATCCAAAACAAATCGACATTGTCTGATAAAGAAATAAGAGATTTAATTTGTTTTGCTGTAGAATTTGTCCCCTCAGCTTTCAATTCTCAAACCACTCGTGTTGTGTTATTAACAGGTAAGGCGCATGAAAAGTTGTGGAACATTGTAAAAAATGTCTTGCGTAAGCGAGTTCCGGCTGAGGTATTTGGCAAGACCGAAGAAAAGATTGATGGCTGTTTCGCTTGTGGATATGGTACTATTCTCTATTTTGAAGATATGGCTATCGTTCGCTCTTTGCAGGAAAGTTTCCCCACTTATAAAGATAATTTCCCTATCTGGGCAGAGCAGACCGATGCTATGCATCAGTTGGCAGTCTGGACCATGCTGGAAGATGCAGGAATGGGGGCGTCTTTGCAACATTATAATCCGCTGATTGATGATGAAGTACGTAAAGCTTGGAATTTGTCTGATGACTGGAAATTGATAGCGCAGATGCCATTCGGTGTGCCTGTTACACAACCGGGCTTTAAGGAAGTGATGTCATTGGATGAGCGTGTTTTTGAATTTACTGATTAAAATTCATGTCTTATCTTTTGGCTTATTAGGGGAAAATAAGCATCTTTGTGTGCAATAAAAACAAAGATGTGCTATGAAAAAATTATTATCACTTCCCCCTAATCTGGTGGAATGTTTTCATGATATAGAGAAAGCGGACCAGACAGAGTGGTTTTGTACTTCCGATCCTATAGGTAGTAAGCTAGGATCAGGCGGGGGGACTGCATGGCTGTTGGAGGCTTGTTGTCAGAAAGTAGCTCCTGACAGCGATTTTCTTACTTGGCTGGGAAAAGAAAAACGTATTTTACTTCATGCAGGCGGGCAGAGTCGTCGTTTGCCCGGATATGCGCCATCCGGCAAAATTCTTACTCCCATTCCTGTATTCCGGTGGGCCAGAGGACAACGGCTGTCACAAAATCTGCTTTCCCTCCAGCTCCCTTTATATGAACAAATCATGGAGAAAGCTCCGTCTTCTCTTCATACATTGATTGCAAGTGGAGATGTTTATATCCGTGCGGGCCAACCGCTTCAGACTATTCCTGATGCGGATGTGGTGTGTTACGGTTTATGGGTAGATCCTAATCTGGCAAAAAACCATGGTGTTTTTGTTTCTTCACGGGCTACTCCCGATAAGCTTGATTTCATGCTTCAAAAACCTTCGGTGGAGGAATTGGGGAAATTAATGCAAACCCATCTTTTTCTGATGGATATCGGAATTTGGCTGTTAAGTGACCGTGCGGTTAGTCTGTTGGTAAAACGATCTTATAAGGAAGGAAAACTCTCTTATTATGACATGTATTCTGATTTCGGACTTACATTGGGAGAGCACCCGCGTATGATGGACGATGAACTTAACAAGCTGAGTGTGGCTATTCTGCCGTTGCCCGGAGGGGAGTTTTATCATTACGGAACCAGTCGTGAACTTATTTCTTCTACATTGGCAGTACAAAATCTGGTAAACGACCAGCGGGAGATTATGCACAAGAAGGTAAAACCGCATCCGGCCATGTTTGTTCAAAATGCTGAGGTAGGTTATCAACTTACCTCACAAAATTCGGAAATATGGATAGAGAACAGTTATGTAGGAGCAGGATGGAATATCCATCACCAGACCATCATAACAGGGGTTCCCGCTAATAATTGGAACCTGGAGGTTCCGTCCGGTGTGTGTATTGATGTGGTTCCTTTTGGAGAATCTGGCTATGTAGCGCGTCCATACGGCTTCAATGATACTTTCAAGGGAGCTTTGGCTAAGGAAGAAACATATTATCAAGGAATGTCTGTAGGTGAGTGGTGTGCTGTACGCGGCATTTCGGTGGAAGAAATAGAAAACGGTCACGACTTGCAGGCCGCGCGTTTGTTTCCGGTTTGCTCATCTGTAGAGGAATTGGGAGCAGTTATGCGCTGGATGGTCTCTGAACCGGCATTACAGCAAGGAAAAGAAATATGGCAACGCTGTCGTAAGTTATCTGCCGATGATATATCTGCTTATTCTAATCTTTATCGTCTGGCAGAACAGCGTGAAGCTTTCCGGATAAAGAATTGGCCGGCATTGGCGCATAATTATGAACGAAGTGTCTTTTATCAGCTAAATTTGGAGAATGCTGCTGGAGAATTTGCTCGGTATGATCTGTCGTTGCCTGAGCCTTTATCAGAATCGGCTCCGCTGATGACACGTATCAGTGATAATATGTTCCGTGCCCGGGTGCAGCAGCTTAAGGGGCTGGCTTATCGGGAATATGAGAATGAGGCTTTTCGTTTGATGCGCGACGGACTTACTGCTTCGGCTTTAGCCAAGAGGCAGCAACCGCATTTGTCAGTGTACTCCGATCAGATTGTCTGGGGGCGTAGTCCGGTCCGTATTGATCTGGCCGGCGGATGGACGGATACTCCACCTTATTGCTTGAATGAAGGGGGGAATGTGGTGAATATTGCTATTGAGTTGAACGGGCAGCCTCCTCTACAAGTTTACGTGAAACCCTGTCGGGAGTATAAGATAATTCTTCGTTCTATAGACTTAGGCGCTATGGAAGTGGTTACAACTTACGGGGAGGTAAGGGATTTCATGCAAGTGGGATCCCCATTCTCTATACCTAAAGCGGCATTGGTGCTGGCAGGTTTCCAGCCGGGCTTTTCCACCGAATCGTATGTTTCATTGGAAGAGCAGTTGAAGGCGTTTGGCTCCGGAATGGAAATCACTCTGCTTTCTGCGATTCCTGCGGGCTCCGGTCTGGGTACAAGTTCTATTCTTGCATCAACTGTGCTGGGGGCAATCTCTGATTTTTGCGGACTGAACTGGGATAAGAACGAGATATGTAACCGTACGCTTATTTTGGAACAGTTGCTGACTACCGGAGGGGGGTGGCAAGATCAATACGGAGGTGTGCTTCGTGGAGTGAAATTATTGCAGACTCATGCAGGTATGGATCAGAGTCCGTTAGTGCGCTGGTTGCCCGATTATTTGTTTACAGGTGGCGAATATCAGAAGTGCCATTTGCTTTATTACACGGGAATTACCCGTACAGCCAAAGGAATTTTAGCTGAAATCGTGCGTAGCATGTTCCTCAACTCCACAGAGCATTTGTCTATACTTGGCGGTATGAAGGGGCATGCTCTTGACTTGTACGAAGCCATTCAGCGTGGGAATTTCGATGAAATGGGGCGTTTGGTTGGTAAAAGCTGGAAGCTGAACCAAGCGTTGGATCCCGGCACTAATCCCGAGGCAGTTGAGACTATCATTCGCCGGATTGATGATTATTGCCTGGGATATAAATTGCCAGGTGCGGGGGGAGGCGGCTATCTTTATATGGTGGCTAAAGATCCTGAGGCTGCTATACGTATTCGAAGTATTCTTACTCAGAACCCACCCAACAGTTGTGCCCGTTTCGTTGATATGGCTTTGTCCGACAAAGGCTTGCAAATTAGCCGAAGCTAGTTATAACTGAATAGAGTTGGGAAACCAGCCGGGTGATATTTTCTTTAGCAAACTCCGGTTCCATTGCCTTCTCCAGGGTGATGGGGCCGGGGGCTATAGAGAATATACCTTTGAATCCCGCTTTGTTTAATTCCGGCAGGTTTTCTATACTGCCTGCCAGTACAATAACGGGAATATGTTCTTTTTGTGCTTCCTTTAGTATTCCGTATGGTACTTTTCCCATAGCTGTCTGCCGGTCTGCTTTTCCCTCGCCCGTAATAATGAGGTCTGCTCCTTTTATTTTTTCGGAGAAGTCGATGGCTTTCAATAATAATTCTGTTCCCGGTTTTAGCTCTGCGTTAAAAAAAGCCAGTAGTCCACCACCCATGCCTCCGGCTGCACCTGCACCGGGGTAGTTCGTGATATCTTTTCCTGTCGTTTTCTTTATAACTTCGGCTAATGATTGCATGCCTTCATCCAGTCTTTGCACCATATTTGAATCGGCTCCTTTTTGTTGTGCAAAGATATATGCCGCTCCGTCAGGGCCGTAGAAAGGGTTGGCTACATCACATGCTACCATGAAGTGTGTTTCTCTTAGTGCGGGATGAATACCGGATGTGTCTATGTTTGCCACGGCTTCCATTATTTGGCCTCCTGTACCTAAGGTATGCCCTGATTTGTCTAGAAAGCGGAAACCTAGTGCCTGTAGCATTCCTAATCCTGCGTCATTAGTCGCGCTTCCGCCAATACCGATTATAAAATTTCTGCATCCTTTGTTTAATGCGTCTTTTATCAATTCTCCTGTACCAAAGGTTGTTGTCAGCATAGGATTTCTTTGTTCAATAGGTACGAGAGGTAGTCCGCTGATGGCAGCCATTTCTATAATAGCTGTTCTGCCATTGCCGGACAGACCGTAATGTGTTTTTGCCATTTTCATTAGCGGTCCATGTGCCGATAAGGTTATATATTTCCCTTTAGTGGCTGTGATGAGTACGTCCAGTAAACCTTCACCGCCATCAGCGATGGGAATAACTGAAGTGTGGCAGGAAGGATTTATGCTTTTGATACCTTTTTCGGCAGCTTTTCCTGCTTCTGCTGAAGTTAGACAGCCTTTGAATGAATCGATGGCGATAATTATTTTCTTCATTGTATATCTTTATATAGTGCAAATCTACTGAAAACTTTTCTTCTTTAAATAGAACAGGTTGTCTTTTATTTGTGGATTGGAATATGTGTAGCTTGATGGATAAAGTAGATGTTTTTTGCTTTTGTCTGGGTGTAAGTATTGGTTCTTGAAGTTGATGGTGTTTCCGAACAACCGTCGAGATGTAAGAAAATGATTTTTTTTCTTCTCGGCATTTTTTCTCCTAAAGTTTTTCCCAAGTGTTTGCAGAGTCAGCATTTTTGAGAGCTCTGTGGTTTGTGTTTCGTAACCTGTCCGGTTTTTCTTCGGGCTTGCTTCTTTTCCGTCTTTCCTTGTTTTCCGTCTGCTGTTTTCGTATGGGTCCCTTCCTTTTTCCGTCCTTATACGCGCGTGCGAATATTATAATGTGTGTGTCTTTTTCCTC
>ERZ724518.1113-NODE-1113-length-11971-cov-11.156932_pt1 | contig 11971 bp, 9 predicted proteins | sample MGYA00376051_ERZ724518 | MGnify/ENA primary metagenome ERZ724518 (study PRJEB28724, sample SAMN07190885) | wastewater metagenome | isolation source: influent of sewage treatment plant in Hong Hong | place: Hong Kong | collected 2016-03-17 ... | reverse complement strand
ATCAACAAGATGAACCGCATCAGCCGCCAGCACTTGCAAGAGTTTGGCTTCGAGCCCGATGCGTCCATCCTGGCGGCCAAGATGGAAATCCCCGAGGACAAGATCCGCAAGATCATGAAGATCGCCAAGGAGCCGATCTCCATGGAAACGCCGATCGGGGACGACGACGACAGCCACCTGGGCGACTTCATCGAGGACGGTGCCAACACCGCGCCTATCGAAGCCGCCATGCAGGCCGGCCTGCGCGATGTGGTCAAGGACATCCTCGATGGCCTGACCCCCCGCGAAGCCAAGGTGCTGCGCATGCGCTTCGGTATCGAAATGACCAGCGACCACACCCTGGAAGAAGTGGGCAAGCAGTTCGACGTGACCCGCGAGCGCATTCGCCAAATAGAAGCCAAGGCGCTGCGCAAGCTCAAGCACCCCTCGCGCTCGGACAAGCTGCGCAGCTTCATCGATTCGCTGTAACAGCCCTTTGAGAGCAGCCACGGGCTGCCCCGGCACAGCCTCTACAGCCCACCGCCCTTGCACAGGCCGGTGGGCTTTTTTGTGCCTGGCGCTGGCGCCCCCGGCACCGCCACCCGATTGAAGCAAAAATGCACCCTGGCGCTTGATAGATAAGCGCCAGCAGCTATTATTTTCATAGCAACACACTATGAGACTGGCGCCAGCCCTGCGCGCAGGCACAGCATTTCATGGCCCGGCTACGTCCCACAGAACACCGTTGCAAGTCACACCAAGGCACTTCGGATTCAGGGGATACCCTAATCCGCGGGACAGCCAATTGACAGTTTTGCAAGTCAGCATTACCGGCACTACAAAAACATCCAGGCGTTCGGTGCGGCCACCGCATGACCTGGCAAGGGCTTGAGCTGTCATCGTTGGGAGACAGAATGCAGCGCACCGTGCCCGCCCCCTACCCATGGCTCGTGTTGATGGCGCCCGGCGCGGCATTCACACCCCACCCTCACCCAAGGTTTTTTCACATGCAACGCAGACAGATCCTCGCCCGCAGCGCCGCTTTGGCCTCCTTGTTGACCCCGCTGGCACCCGCAGCCCTGGCGCAAGCCACTGCCGCCCGCGCAGCCGCGCCTGCCGCCAAGGCGGCCAAGGTGGCGGGCACGCTGCGCATCGTCATTCCCGCCAACCCTGGCGGCGGCTGGGACCAGACGGGCCGTGCGCTGGGCGCCGCCCTCAAGGCTGTGGGCGCGGCAGACCAGGTGGAATATGAAAACATCGGCGGCAAGGGCGGCACCATTGGCCTGGCCAAGTACGCGGAAAAATACGGCAGCGATGCCAACACCCTGCTGATGGGCGGCATGGTGATGGTGGGCGCCGTGGCCCTGCAAAAGCCTGCGGTGGACATGGGCCACATCCAGCCCCTGGCCCGCCTGACCAGCGACTACCTCATCGCGGCCGTGCCCGCCGCCTCCTCCATCAAGACGGGCAAGGACCTGGCCAACGCCATGCGCACCGACCTGGCCGCCCTGCCGGTGGCCGGTGGCTCAGCCGGGGGCGTGGACCACATCTACGCCGGCGTGCTGGCCCGTGCGGCCAAGGCCAAGCCCGAGGCGCTGGTGTACCGCCCCTTTGCCAGCGGGCCCGAGGTGGTGGCTTCGCTGCTCAAAGGCGACGCAGCCGTGGGCCTGTCGGGCTACAGCGAATTCAGCGACGCGCTGGCCTCGGGCAAGCTGCGGGCTGTGGGCGTATCGGCCCGGCGCAATGCCTTTGGCATCCCCGCCTTCAAGGACCAGGGCATTGACGCGGTGATGGCCAACTGGCGCGGCGTGTTCACCGGCAAGGACGTGAGCCCCGCCCGCACCGCCGAGCTGCTGGCCGCCGTGGAACAGGCCACGCACCACGAAAGCTGGCAGCAAACCCTCAAGCAAAACCGCTGGGAAGCCTCGTGGCTGTCGGGCAAGGACCTGAGCGAATTCTTGGAGCTGGACCTGACCACCGCCCGCGTGATGGTGTACCTGCTCAAGCTCAAGGCCTGATGGCCCTGCACTGGGCTGCAGGCGCGATACCGGGGCAAGCGCCCCATTGATTCAGAGAGTTGACCCATGAAACTGTCCAACCACTCCATCGGTGCACGCATGGCCACGGCCCTGGGCCTGGTGCTGGCCCTGCTGCTGGGCGCAGCGCTGTTCGGCATTGCCACGCTGTACCGCACGCTGGGCACCTACGACAGCACCGTGCTGCAACGCGTGGCGCAAGAGCGCGCCGTGAGCCGCATGGAAAGCGAGTTCAAGACCCAGGTGCTGGAGTGGAAGAACACGCTGCTGCGCGGCGAAGACTCGCGCAAGCGCGAACTGCACTGGGCTGCCTTCCAGGCCAGCGAAAAGCGCGTGGCCGACGCTGCCCGTGCGCTGGAGCCGCAACTGAGCGACGCCAACGAACGTGCCGCGCTGCAGAAGTTCACCGACGCCCACGCGCAGATGGCACAGGGCTATCGCAAGGGGTTTGAGGTTTTCCAGTCGCTCGGCTTTGTGCCCGCAGCGGGCGATGCCGACGTGGCCGACATCGACCAGGGCCCGGCCAAGCTGCTCACGGCGCTGAGCGAGCAAGTGGCCGCCAGCAGCGCCGCCATTGCCCAGGCAGCCGCGCAGGATGCGCGCAACGCGCTGGTCAGCAGCCTGGTGGCGCTGGGCCTGGTCACGGGCCTGGGCGTGCTGGCCGGGCTGGTGCTGACGCGATCGGTGGTGCGGCCACTGCGCGAGGCGGTATCCGTTGCGCACAAGGTGGCGGCGGGCGACCTGACCTCGGACATTCCGCTGGACGGGCAGGACGAGCCCGCCCGGCTGCTGCAGGCCCTCAAGGCCATGCAGGACAACCTGGAGAACGTGGTCTCGGGCGTGCGCAGCAGCGCCGAAAGCGTGGCCAGCGCCAGCGCCGAAATTGCGCAGGGCAATGCCGACCTGAGCGCGCGCACCGAGCAGCAGGCCAGCTCGCTGGACGAAACCGCAGCCTCCATGCAGCAACTGCAGACCACGGTGCAGCAAAACGCTGCCACGGCCCAGCGCGCCAGCGACCTGGCCCGCAATGGCTCGGCCGTGGCAGAGCGCGGCGGCGCGGTGGTGGAGCAGATGGTGCAGGTGGTGCAAGGCATTCAAGACAGCTCGCGCCGCATTGCCGACATCACCGGCGTGATCGATTCGATTGCCTTCCAGACCAACATCCTGGCGCTGAACGCGGCCGTGGAAGCTGCCCGTGCGGGCGAGCAAGGCCGGGGCTTTGCGGTGGTGGCCAGCGAGGTGCGCAACCTGGCCACGCGCAGCGCGGGCGCCGCGCAAGAGATCAAGACCCTGATCCAGGCCAGTGTGGAGCGGGTGCAGGCAGGCTCCGAGCTGGCCCACAACGCCGGTGGCACCATGGCCGAAGTGGTGTCGTCCATTCGCAGCGTGAGCGAGCTGATGCAGGAAATCAGCCACGCCAGCAGCAGCCAGACCAACGACATGCTGAACGTGACCCAGGCCATCGTGCGCATGGACGAAGCCACGCAGCAAAACGCCGCCCTGGTGGAAGAAAGCGCCGCCGCAGCCGGCAGCCTGAGCACCCAGGCGCGCGAGCTGGTGCAGGCCGTGGCCGTGTTCCGCCTGCGCCGCCAAGGCGGCCAGGCCACCGCCTTGCTGCGGTGAACGGCCCCCTAGCTCACTTTTTCATAGCTGCCAGCGCTTTCCAGATAAGCGCTGGAGGCCTAAAAGGCTTTAAGCCCCTGGAACCGCTCAATCCAGCTTCACGTTGGCGTTCTTCACCACCTGCGCCATGCGCGCGGCTTCGCTGCGGAAGAAGGCGGCAGCGGCATCGGGCGGGGTGAGCTTGATTTCGTAGCCCTGGGCGACGAGCGCATCGCGCGCTTCGGGCATCTCCATCGCTGCCTTGAAGGCGTTGTACAGCCGGGCCAGCTCGGTCTTGGGCAGGCCGGCAGGGGCCACGGGGGCAATCCAGCCGTCCAGCTCGTAGGCGGGCAGGCCTTGCTCGGCAATGGTCGGCACGCCGGGCAGCGAGGCCACGCGCGTGCTGGTCGTCACGCCCATGGCCCGCAGCGCGCCCGACTTGATGTGCGCCGCCGCAGGGGCCACCGCCACCACCGCCAGCTGCACCTGGCCGCCCAGCACGTCGTTCATCAGCGGGCCCATGCCCTTGTAGGGAATGTGCTGAATGGCGAGCTTGGCCTGGTCCACAAACATGGCCGCGCCCAGGTGCAGGATGGTGCCGTTGCCCGATGAGCCGTAGTTGAGCACCCCCGGTTTGGACTTGGCGTAGGCGATCAGCTCCTGCACATTCTTGGCCGGCACGGAAGGGTGCGCTACCAGCACAAAGGGCGTGGCACCGATGATGGTGATGGGCGTGATGTCGGCCAGCGAATCGAACGGAATGTTCTTGTACACGCTGGGGTTGACCACGTGGTTGTTGGACACCACGCCGATCACCGAGCCGTCCCAGAACCTGCTCGCCGCCTTTTTGCAGCCGCGCAAGTTCCTTTTCGGGATGGGATGCTAGGCGCGGTGAGCAGTGGATAGCACTGCTATCCACAAACGCCGCAACGCCGCAGACCGCCCGAAAAGGCACTTGCCCGCAGGGTTGGAGTGAAATCGGGCGATTGAACGCCCCGGCTGCTTGCATGGGCACGAGCCCATGCGGCGCATCCGGAGCATCCACTCATCCCGATTGCGCTCCAACGCGGCTGTAAAAAGGCGGCGAGCAGGTTCATGCGCCCGCACGATCTGCGTGGTGCCGGTGATGCCGCCCGCGCCGGGCAGGTTCTCGATCACTACCGGCTGGCCCAGCGCCTTGGCCAGGCTGTTGCTGATGGCGCGGATGGCGCCATCGGCCCCCGAGCCCGCAGACAGCGGCAAGATGATGCGCAGGGGCCGGTCGCCCAGGCTCTGGGCCCGCACCAGGCCCACGGGTGCCAGCGCTGCAGCGCCCAAGGCAGCCGCGCCAAAGCACAGGGCGCGGCGCCGGACGGGAGATGCCAGCGCGGAAGATGCTTCGCTGTCGCCAGCACCGGGGTGCCCAGAGCCTGTGGGTTGGAAGGTGGGTGTCGTCATGGTCTTGTCTCCGTTGTTGTTGTGAATCAGGGGCTGGCAGGGCTCTGTTTGCCCGTTGTACCGGCCCGTTGTACCGGCCCGTTGTACCTGCCCGTCGTACCTCTCAGGCCACGGCGCCTGCCTGCTGCAGGGCCTGCACCTGCTCGGGCGTGTAGCCCAGCTCTTGCATCAAGTCCGCCGTGTGCTGGCCCAGCACCGGGGGCTGCAGGCGCACGCCCAGGCGCTGGCCGTCCATGGCCAGGGGCAGCAGCGTGGTGCGGGCGGTTTGCCCGGCGCGCTCGCCATCGGGCAGGGTGATGTCGGCCAGGCCGCCGGTGGCGTTGAGGTGCGGGTCGTCCAGCAACTGCTCGGGCCGCGAGATGGGGGCAAACGGCAGGCCGTGCTTTTCAAAAATGGCGGCCAGCTCGGCCGCGCTGTGGTTTGCCAGACGCTGGCGCAGGTCGGGCATCAGCGTGGGGCGGGCGCGCACGCGGTCATTGTTGGTGGCGAGCTGCGGATTGGCCTTGAGATCTGCATAGCCCATGGCGTCGCAGAAGGTGACCCACTGCGCATCGCTCACGGCCGCCAGAAAGATCTGCTCGCCATCTTTGACGGTGAACACGTCGTACAGCGCCCACGAGGAGATGCGGTCGGGCATGGGGGCGGCGGGTTGGCCCGTCACGGCGTACTGCATCATGTGCTGGCCGACGAGGAACACGTTGTTCTCGAACAGGGCCGAGTCCACCTCTTGCCCCCGCCCGGTGATGCCGCGCTGCATCAGCGCGGCCATGGCGCCAATGGCACCAAACATGCCGCCCATGATGTCGTTGACGCTGCTGCCTGCGCGCAGCGGGTCGCCGGGGCGGCCGGTCATGTAGGCCAGGCCGCCCATCATCTGCACCACTTCGTCCAGCGCGGTGCGGTGCTCGTACGGCCCGGCCAGAAAGCCGGTGTGGTTCACGTAGATGAGGCGGGGGTTGATCTGCGAGAGCGCGGCGTAATCCAGCCCGTACTTGGTCATCACGCCGGGCTTGAAGTTTTGCGCCACCACGTCGGCCGATGCGGCCAGTTTGCGGGCTACCTCCAGCCCTTCGGGGTTGCGCAGGTCCAGCGCAATGCTTTTCTTGTTGCGGTTGAACATGGGGAAGAAGCCCGCCCCAGCGCCCAGCAGGTGGCGGGTGCGGTCCCCCTCTACGGGCTCGACCTTGATGACCTCGGCCCCCAGGTCGGCCAGCACCATGCCGCAGGTGGGGCCCATGACCATGTGGGTGAATTCAACGACCCGCAGGCCCGCCAGGGGCAAGGGGCGTGCGGACGATTTGGGCGATTCGGACGGGGAAGAAGAGGTGGTACTTGTCATGGGCGAACGATACAGAAATCAAACCGCTGCAGCGGCCAGGGTGGGCTGTGCGTGGCGGGGCAGGCCCGCCTGCCACAGGGCGCCGTGCAGGGTCTCGCCTGCCAGCCAGTCGGCTACGCGATGGCGCAGCGCCAGTAGCGCGGGCACATCCACACCAGTGGCGACGCCCATGCGCTGCAGCATGTATTCCAGGTCTTCGGTGGTGACGTTGCCGCTGGCGCCGGGCGCGTGGGGGCAGCCGCCAATGCCCGCCAGGCAGGCATCAAAACGGGTGATGCCGGTTTGCCAGGCGGCATAGGCATTGGCCAGGCCCATGCCACGCGTGTCGTGAAAGTGCGCGCAAGCCAGCCGGTCGCCCACCAGGGCGCGGGCCTTGGCAAACAGGCGCTGCACGCTGGCCGGGTCGGCAAAGCCCACGGTGTCGGCCAGGCTCACGCGGTCGGCACCGGCGTCGAGCAGGGCTTGCATCAGGCGCAGCACTTCGCTCTCGGCCACCTCGCCCTGCAGCGTGCAGCCAAAGGCGGTGCCCACACCGCCTTCGATCAGCGTGGCGCTGCCGGCCGCATCGCGCGCAGCGCGAATGCGGGCCACCTCGGCCACCACCTCGTCAGGGGTCTTGCGCAGGTTGGCCAGGCTGTGGGCGTGGCTGGCCGATAGGGGCACAACCATCAGGTGCGCGCCACATTCCAGTGCGCGCTCGGCCCCTTTCAGGTTGGGCACCAGCACCGAGGCGCGCAGGCCCGGCAGCGTTTGCGCGTGGGCCAGCACCTCGGCCGTGTCGGCCAGCTGGGGCAGCAGGCGGGCGGGGACGAAAGAGCCCACCTCGATCTCGCGCTGCCCAGCGGCGTAGGCAGCGTTCACCCATTCAATCTTCTGCGCGGTGGGCAGCACGCGGGCGATGCTCTGCAAGCCATCGCGCAGGCCGACTTCACGCACCACGGCGTGGGTGGGGCCAGTGGCCGCAACGGCGGATGCGGGCCCGCCGGGTAAAGATGGGTTCACAGGGCTGTCTCCGAAAGCGTTGGAAGCATGCAGGTGATTCTAGAAATTCCGTTTTGAATCAGAAAATCAATTTTGGAACTCTTATGATTCCCGAAAGGAACATCACAACCCATGCGCGATCTTGATCTGCAAACCCTGCGCCTGTTTGCCGCCGTGTGCGACCAGCGCAGCATTGCGCGGGTGGCCGAGCAGGAGTCCATCGTGGGCTCGGCCATCAGCAAGCGGCTGGCCCAGCTGGAAGACACCGTGGGCACGCCCCTGCTGCTGCGCAAGCGCCGGGGCGTGGTGCCCACCCCGGCGGGCGAAACACTGCTGGAGCACGCCCGCACCATGCTGGCCAGCGTGGGGCAGATCGAGCGCGACATGGCCGCATATGCCACCGGCACCCGGGGCCATGTGCGCATGCTGGTCACGGCCTCGGTCATGGCCGAATCGCTGGCCGATGATGTGGCAGCGTTCTTGCAAGACCCGGCCCACCGCAGCATCCAGATCAGCATGGAAGAGCGGGTGAGCCCCGACGTGGTGCAGGGCATCCGCGAGGGCAGCGCGTCCATCGGCATCTGCTGGGACGCCGCCGACCTGAGCGGCCTGCAAACGCGCAGCTACCGCAGCGACCACCTGGCCATCGTGGCGCACGAGTCGCATCCCGTGGCGCAGCTACCCACGGTGCGCTTTGCCGATGTGCTGGGCCATGAGTTTGTGAGCATGCCCGCCCTGAGCGCGGTACAGGTGCTGCTGGCCCGCGCGGCTGCGGTGGAAGGCAAGACGCTGGCCCACCGGGTGCTGGTGTCCAACTTTGACGCGGCCCTGCGCGTGGTGCGGGCCAACCTGGCCATCAGCGTGGTGCCGCGCGAGGTGGCAGCCCCTTTTGCGCAGACCGCCCCGGTGCGCATCGTGCCGCTCAGCGATGCGTGGGCACAGCGCCGGTTTGCGATTTGCTACCGCGACGAGCAGGCCCTTTCGCCTGCGGCCCAACTGCTGGTGCAGCACCTGGCGCGCGCATCGGCCCACGAGGCGCCAGAGGCGCTGGCGTAGCCTTCGCACCACACCCCAGCCAGGGGCGAAATCACCCTGCACGGGGGCCCAGTGCCCTGCAAAACCCTGCTAAAAACAAGCCCCAAAATCACCGGTCTATGGCATATGCACATTGCCTTGTGAGCTACCAAACTTGTAGCAAAATGGGTTCCGCGCTATAGTCTGAGCGCATTGGCGGGCCGCCCCGGCGCCCTGCTCCCAAATAACCGATCCAATACCTCGCGCAAGGAGAAGCATCCATGAGCTCCAAAGAAAACGCCGCCATCCACCAGCTGTTCGAACGGCTCGAATGCCGTTACGCGCTGCGCGTGCTGTGGGCCCTGCGCGACGGGCACCCCCAAACCTTCCGCCTGCTGCAAGACAGCGTGGGCGGCATCACCCCCAACACCTTGAACACCCGCATCAAGGAACTGCGCGAAGCTGGCCTGCTGGACCATGGCGCTGACGGCTACACCGTGACCGCCGCCGGGGCCGACCTGCTCAAGCGCCTGAACGATGTGCAGGCCTTTGCCACCCGCTGGGTCGCCGGCCGGGCCAAGAAAGCCGCCTGAACGAACACCTGCCCCATCGCGGGCAGTCGGTTTCAGCAAAAACACCCTCTAGCGCTTGTCCAGCAAGCGCCACCAGCTACCATTTCAATAGCAAAGGACATACCATGGCCCTCACCACCACCGCCTCTGGCCTGCAATACGAAGACACCACCGTGGGCGAAGGCGCCGAAGCCACCAAGGGCAACAACGTGTCGGTGCACTACACCGGCTGGCTGTACAACAACGGTGAGCAAGGCGCCAAGTTCGACTCCAGCCGCGACCGCAACGACCCGTTCGAGTTCTCTCTGGGCGCTGGCATGGTCATCAAGGGCTGGGACGAAGGCGTGCAGGGCATGAAGATTGGCGGCAAGCGCACGCTGATCATCCCCGCAGCCCTGGGTTACGGCGCCCGCGGCGCTGGCGGCGTCATCCCCCCGAACGCCACGCTGAAGTTTGATGTGGAACTGCTGAAGGTTCGCTGAGCCACCCGCGCACTTCGCCAAACGCTAAAAAGCCAACCCATCGGGTTGGCTTTTTTCATGGGGCAGAGCATTCAGGCGATGCCGGCGCGCAACGCCGTCGCTCAGCCAAACAGGGCCTTGCGCAAAGGCTCGTACTTCTCTTCTCCCACCGCCTCTTTGATCTTGGGGGCCAATGCGGCCAGGTCTTCAAAGCTGGAGGCAGATTCAACCGCCAGATTGAGCCGGAAGCCGCGCAGGCCCATGGCAGCTGTCATGGCGGTGGCCACCGGGTAAGCGTCTTTGTAGCGCTGCTGTGAGGACCGGGCAGTTTCACTAGAACCCGACTGTGCCGCCGGGGGAGTGACACCCGCCCCACCCTGGTCGGCCGCTGGTGGCAGTGAAGCCCCACCGGCTGGGGCCAGCAGGCCCTGGGCAATCATGGTCTGCACATCGTCCTGGGTGATGCCCATGGCGGCGGTGGCAGCCAGCACCTCGCTCAGGGTGCGCTTGCCATCGAACAAGATGAACGCAGAGCGTTGCCTGGACGACAGGCCACCGTGCCGATCTTTCAATGCTTCTTGACCTGCCTGCGTTTTGACGAAAACCATGGGGCTCCTGGAAATGAACGGACTGCAACACTGACCACAGCCCTGCCCACAGATTGGCACAATTGGTGACAATTGGGTATCGGGGTTTATCCATAAGCCCCCGTCCCAAAAGGCTATTGGTTCAGATTTCCAGGCGCACGCCCGTGGGCACGGGCGCGGGGCGGGTGATGCGGCTCACCACGGCTGCCGCCACAAAACCGGCCGGCACCCCAAACACCCCGGCCGAAATGGGCTGGATGCCAAACCACAGACCATCGGCCAGCAGCCAGCCAGGCAGCGCAGCCCTTACGGCAGGTACGTGTGAGAGCAGGTAGTACACCGCCACCCCCAGGCCCGCCAGCATGCCTGCCACGGCCCCCTTTCGCGTGGTGCCGCGCCAGAAGATACCCATCACCATCACCGGCACAAACGCCGAAGCTGCCAGCGAGAACGAGGCAGACACCATGGTCAAAATCTCTGACGGCTTGAGCGCCGCGACAAAGGCCGCTGACAAGGCCACCGTGAGCAGGGTGAACTTGGTCAAGATCACCCGCTGCTCGGGCGATGCATCGCGCTTGGTGCCTCGGAAGTACAGGTCGCGCACCAGTGCGTTGCTGATGGTGAGCAACAAGCCATCAGCCGTGGACAACGCCGCTGCCAGCCCCCCCGCCGCCACCAGGCCCGACACCACATAAGGCAGCCCCCCCAGTTCGGGCGTGGCCAGCATGATGAGGTCAGCGCCCAGTCGAATCTCGCCAAACTGCACGATGCCGTCGCCGTTCACGTCTTCGATGGACAACAGGGAACTGTCCACGCGCGCCCACTGGGCCATCCAGTTGGGCAAGGCTTCAAAGCTGCTGCCCACCAGGTTCTGCATGACCTCGAACTTCACCAGCACCGCCAGGGCGGGTGCGCTCAGGTACAGCAAGGCAATGAAAAACAGCGACCACGCCACCGAGGCCCGCGCGCCCGCCACCGTGGGCGAGGTGTAGTAACGGGTGAGCAAGTGCGGCAACCCTGCTGTGCCCACCATCAGGCAAAACATCAGCGCCAGAAAGTTGCGGCGAGCCAATTCGTATTCGCGCTGCTCTTCGGGCGTGCCGTTGGGGTCGCCCGCATAGGCCTGGCTGTGCGGCGGCAGGCCACCCAGCGGTTTGGCCCGCTCGTAGTTCTCGTGCATTTCACGCGTCCAGCGCTCGCGGGCAGAGGCGACGTCGCGCGGCAAGGCGGCCAGTTCGCGGCTGGCCGAAACAATCAGCCCCACATCGGCGTTTTGCGCACGCAACTGGCGAATGCGCTCGCGCCCCAGTTCGCGTTCACGCTCCAGCGCACCTTCCACATCCTGCAGACGTGCCTCCATTTCCTTGGCGCGGCGCAGGTAGGCCTGCACCACCTGGTGCTCTGCCGCCGAGTCAAGAAGCTGGGTTTCCAGCTCTGCAATCTTGCTGATCTGCTCGCCATAAACGGCCGGGGCCATGGGGTTGCCCAGTTGCTTGTAGGCCAACCAGGACACGGGAATCAAAAACGCCAGCAGCAGCACCACGTACTGCGCCACCTGCGTCCAGGTGATGGCACGCATGCCGCCCAAGAACGAGCACAGCAGCACGCCCCCCAGGCCCAGCATGATGCCGATCTCGAACTGCACCCCCGTCAGGCGCGAAGCGATCAACCCCACGCCATAGATCTGCGCCACCACGTAGGTGAACGAGCACAGCACCGCCGCCAGCGCCGCAATGATGCGCGGCCAGCGCCCGCCAAAGCGCACATGGAAAAAATCGGGCACGGTGTACAGCCCCATGGCCCGCAGGTGCGGTGCAATCAGCATCGCCACCAGGCAAAAACCGCCCGTCCAGCCCAGCAGGTAGGCCAGCCCACCGGCCTGCCCCGAAGTGCCCGAGAACCCCTGCAGGTACAGCGCCCCCGACAGGCTGATGAACGAGGCCGCGCTCATCCAGTCGGCGGC
>ERZ724518.1095-NODE-1095-length-12042-cov-7.527488_pt1 | contig 12042 bp, 11 predicted proteins | sample MGYA00376051_ERZ724518 | MGnify/ENA primary metagenome ERZ724518 (study PRJEB28724, sample SAMN07190885) | wastewater metagenome | isolation source: influent of sewage treatment plant in Hong Hong | place: Hong Kong | collected 2016-03-17 ... | reverse complement strand
TGTCAAACTGGTAAAATAAACAATACCAAAGGACACACAGATGAATATAGAGATAGATGTTGAGCAGTTTGCTAAAGATATAAAACCCATAATAACCACCCATTTATATATAAGGATTCATTATCTCTTCAACCATCCTAACAACTCTTTATCCCCAATTTTTCCTTCATTTGCCACATCATAAGCTCTTTTATTTTGTTTGTTTTTGATTTTTTTATTTACACCATTATCAATTAGATATTTTATAGCTTGTTTTAATTGTTTTAGATACTCTTGTTTCATATCTTTTTGTGTTATTCCTGCTAATAATAAAATACTATTAACATCCGAAGGTAATTTTTCTTTTTCCTCATTTGGTTCGTTTTGAACTGTAATGTAGTTTGTAACAAACTGATGTAAAGGTGTATCTCCATCTTTATCTTGATAATTTATATTGATTTTTTGTTTTAGTAAAAGCTCAATTTTTTTTTTTTTTTTTTCATCATAATAAGAAATAAATTGAAGTGGTGAATAACCCTCATTATGGCTATTTATATCTATTCCCATTTGTTGCATATATTTAAGAGCTTCAAAACTATCTTTACCATTTTTTAATAACATTAAATTATGATAGCCTATTTCTTTTGGATTATTCAACTCATTTTTAAAACTATCTATAAGATATTTATACATCTCAAATTTTATATAAAGTGCTTGTTTTTCTCTGCCAATATCTTTATTTGGATTTGTAATAGCAAATTCTAAAAGATTTTTCTTTCCAAAAAGCTCTTTTCTTATATCATATCCCAAAGTTTGAAGATACTCTAGCATCTTAATATCATTGTTTAAAACAGCGATTGCAAGTGGATGTTTTATACTTTTTGGTTCAAGGTTTGGTTTATATCCAGCAAGTATAAGTTTATCTGCCATATTTATTTGTCCACTATAAACTGCTAAATAAAAGGCATCTACACCATTTTCATCGGTATAATAAATATCTGCACCATTTTTTATAAGAGTCTCTAATGCTTCAATATTTTTAGTAGTAATTGCACCAAACAATGGTGTCCAGTTTGTATTTCGTTCTTTGATAAAATATTTTTTATTTGGATTCCCAAATGTAAGAGCAAAAGTTTCTATATCTTTTGGAATGTCATAAACAGGATTAAATACAATCTTTTCAAAAGAATTTTTTAAATCAGTACTTTTTTGAAATGAAGATTTTCCTAAATTAGCACCTTTTGTAATAAGTAGTTTTATTGATTCTATTCTTTTATTTTGTTGAATCAATGGCAATTTTTGAATATCAAATTTCAAAACAGATAAAAGCTCACTAAGATAGTTTATACTATCTTCTTTTTCAAAAAAAGATACATCTTTACTATTTTCTATCACATCAAAAAGCTCATCAAAAAGTTTTTCTTCAAGATAAATAGAGGCGTATTTTGTATCTTTGTAATCATCAGGTTTGAGTGATAAAATAAGCTCTTTAGAGTAAAAATCACTTCTGAAAACTGTTGCATAAATATATGGATTATAAGCAGTACTTGATACAAAAGTATCTTTAAAGTAGTTTTTATCACATCCTATTGAAATAAGATACTTTACAAACTCTTCACTAAAATAATTTTCCACAGCATTAAATAAAATCTGTCTATCTTTATAGGTAGTATTTTTATCAACACCTCGTTCAAGTAAAAATTTAGCTGATTTTTCTCTATCTTTTGTAAACATAGCTACAAATATTGGAGGTATTTCCTCTTTATTTGAAAAGTGATTAAAATCGACTTTTAAATCATAAAGTTTTTGTAAAAGCTCTATATTATTTGTACTAATTGCACTTTCAAGCGCTTTATCTTTTATCATATCAAAATCTATTTTTGCATCATTATCATCATATTTTTCTAAAAACTTTGGGAAAAACTCAAAAGCAGGATCAAACTTACCATCACAAGCCAAAAGAAAAACAAAAGTCTCCATATAAGCATCATTTGGAGTGTATTTCATAACTCCTGACATAAGTAATATTGAAGCATCAATATACTTTTTTTCTGGTAAATATCTAGCTATAAAATAACTATGGCTATTTATATAAGGGGCAAATATCTCATAAGTTTCTTTAGTTGTATCTCCACCAATTTTAAACTGTTTGATTAAAAAATTAACATCTAAAAGATTGAATATATCATTTTCATACTCTTGTTTTTTTGATTCATCCATATTTGGATAATTTGCAAAATCATTTATAAGTTTTTCATGAAGTGGTTTTTTACTATCAAATATCTTTTGCATCTCTTGAGCATTTGCACCAAAACATAAAGTTGAAAGAGTAACTATAAAAAGCCATATTTTAAGTATTTTCATAAATTTCCTTATTGGGTAATTTTTTTATAAATCAATAGCATAATAAAAAGTAAAATAATTATTCGTGGGAAAAGGTCTTGAAGCTTTTTTAGATATTGTAAGTTTTCGTCATTTAATTCAATACCAAAAAGTTCTAATAAATCCAAAGATAGTCTATTTCTTGCATAGTTAAATATTACAAAAGAAGAAACAATAACAACAGGAATAGCAAATAAAATTCCTAAAATAGGAGCTTGACCACTTTGTAATATCATCACATATGAAATATAAACTGCAATTCCAAAAAGTGCAATCCCCAAAATAATTGCTAAAGCAAATATCAAAGTGATTTTTAGTTTATTTTGTTTCATTTAGTTTACCTTTTTTATTTTTATCAAATCTAATATCTCTTCTATATATGCTATTTTATCTGCTGGGAAATTTAATTTTTTAAAATCTTTAATATCACTTTCTAAACCTTTTATAACTACATCTTTATTTGAATCATTAATAGCTTTTTTATAAAGTGCTTTTGCTTCTTCTATTTTGTCTAAAAATATCAAGGCATGAGCTTTATTTATCATAAGAAAAGTTTTTATATCTTGATCAAGAGTGACTATTTCATCAGATGCTTTAATTGCCCCTTCAAAATCACCACGGCATACATTCACATAAGAAAGGTTGAGTAAAAGTTCAGCAGTAAGAACATCTAAATTATTATTGGGAAATATTCCTTGTTCTCGTGTTTCAAAAGATTTTTTAAGATGATTATATTTTTGTTCGAGGTGAGTAACATCATCATATTTTAAATAAACACGATAAGCACAATGATGAATATGTGTAGGATATTGAATTGGAAGATTTTTATCATCTAATAAAGTATCTATAACAATAACTATATTATCCAATAATTTTTCATCAGCTTTTATGTCATCTAAATAATGACAAATTTTATTTGCTCCCATCAATAAACTATTTGTATCTGGTTTTGATTCACCACTTGTTTTAATACTTTTAGCCAACTCTTCAATTAATTCTTTACTTTGTTCAATCTGAAGTTCTTTAAGTTCTTCTTGAGATATTTTAGCAAGTTGGTTTTTTACTTGTTTTTCTGCATTTAAAATATTAAAAAGTTTTGTAATATCTTCTTTACTATAAAGTAGAAGTTTACTTATGCGTTCTTGTTTTTCACTATCATTCATTGCTTCACTATCTGCAATAAGTGAAACCAATTCACTATATTTGTTTAGACTAGCTTTACTTACAATTAGATTGTGAGATTTTAGTTTCTCTCCCAAAGTAGGCTCATTTGCTATCAATAGTGTAGCTGTTATAAAAATTAGCATAAATAGTTTCATTCAATAATCCTTTTTTAATATGTTTATTTATACAAATAAATCTTCCACATCAACAAGATAATTTAAAAGTATAAGCTTATTTTTTACACCTTCTTTTTCAAATATTTTATTATCTTGTGGTTTAAATTGGGCTAGTGTTGTATTTATAAGTTCTTTTAATTCCATAATTTTTTCAAAACTCAACTCATTGTAAAGCTTTGGTAACTCTTCAAAAAACTCTAAAAAGGCATTTGCATTTTCTATATTTACCTCTTTTAGTGCAAAAGATTTCATCATTTCAACCATTGCGTTTTCACAGGCTTTATCATTTGCCACATACCACTCAAAAAGTGTTTTAGTAACATTAATAATACTTTGCATATAAGCATCATCATTTTTAGCACAAATAGATACAAACATCAAAGTTAAAAAGTCTATAAGTTTTTTATCACTTTCTAAACTCTTTATTTCATCAACATGTAGTTCTATTTTTGTAGATAAAATTCCTTTATCTAAAGCTTTTCCTACAAACCAATGAATTGAACTATCAGTTTTGTTTTCCAAAAGTTCAATAAGTTTAGCAAGTGCAAAAATAAGATAACCAAATCTTTTTGCAAGATGTTCAAATATCTTTTTATGATACTCACTATTTTCATCATAAGCATCACGATAAAGTTTTAATACTTGCTCAAAATAATCAGGAATATATCCCATATCTTCCCAAATAATATTAGAAAGTGTTATTTCAAATCTAGCATCAATTTCATTTTCATATTCTTTGAAATAATCATATGTTCTAAACATCCTAAAAGATATAGTTTTTGTATATAGATTTTTTGCATACTCTATCATAAGTGGCATCTCTAAAGTTGCCCTTGCTCTTTGTGTATTGGTTATCTCATCTTTGTTTATTGTTGCCATTGCATTTTCAAACTGCTCTTTTGCAGATATTTGGGCATCATTTGCAAGTTTTACTATTTCTTCATTGTATTTATAAAACTTTTGCAACTCTTCAATGCTTAGAGTACTAAGCCAAGTAAAAAGTAAACCATTATTTGTTTGTGATACCAACTCATTAAACTCTTCACTACTTAGTTTTACTATTTCATCAACACTGTTATTTGAAAAATCCACATCATCATATTGAGAATTTTTGATTTTTAGATAGTTTGGCACAACTCTATCATCATCTGGTAAGTTTCCACGAACAAGTAAATCTTCAAAGGTATTTATTGAACAATTATTTTCTATTAATTTTAAGTTTTTTCTATACTCTTTATCTAAAATCAAATATTCATGCTCTATTCCAACACTTGTATAATCCCTATCTTTTCTTTTAAAATTCACTGGCAACTCAATACTCATATCAAAAATATCTGCACTACAATATTGATTCCACTCTATTCTTCCACAAGTACTATCTTCAAATATATCTTCATAATGACTAGGAACTTTCATAACCCAAACTTTTGCACCCCAAAGTCCGCAATTAATCAAATCTGATTGGGTTAGTAGCGTTGGAATTAGTTTAATATAATCATTTAGTTCTATTTTAGTTAAATCTATTTTTTCTTTTAAATCTTTGCTTATAGTTGTAGTATCACTTACAGAAGAGATAATTTGTTTTGTAGCTAAATCATAAGAGAAATATTCTTGTTTATCTTTCGAAATTATTGCTATATTTCCATAAGTTTTTATATCTTTATATTCAAAAGGCAACACAAGCAAATCAGTTTCAACATCAAACACACCTAAAAATCCCTTTTCATCTAAAAATATTTGATACCCAAATCTAAAAGGATTATCTATTGGATAATCTTTTGGAAAGATAAGTTTATCTTTATCAAGTATCATATGAAAAGTTATATTTTTAATAGTTAACCATATCATTTGAGAAGTTTTAGTGATGTTTTTCAAATCATCTTGATTATACAAAGTTATTTGCTCTAATCTTGAAAGCAAAAAAAGAGGATATGTTTGTGAAGCTAAAACATCTTTTATAGATACTTCTTCTGCAGATATATTTAAAGCTGTGGCTTCTTGAGATGTTAAGTAAAAATGATTAGATTCATCTTTATAAACTTTTGTGGATTTTATAGTTTTTAATCTTTTTTTTAATTCATCTATAGAAGAGATACCATTTACAAAATCTACCCAAAAGAAATAGGTTTTTAATAGCTCTTTTGTGGGATTTGGAAAAAGTTTTTGTTTGATTTTTTTATAAACTCTTACTATTGACCAAATAATAGATAAGATAATTATCCAAAAAACTATCTGTCCAGTTAATACACCTAATTGATAAGCATCCATTTTTTGCCTTTGGTATTTATTTTAAACTAATTCATCAAATCTTCAAGCTTAATATCTTTTGCTATTGGTATTTGATTATAGTATTGATTTATTTTTGTTCCATAGGTTGAAAGCATTATCATTTTTAAATCATATTTTTTGTTTTTAATTGCATGAGTTATGAACTTTTCTTTTTTATTTTGAAGATTTGAGGCATAATCTTTATCTATAGTAAACTCATCATTATAATATTTGCATTCTACAATATCATAGGTATTTCCTATATATTCGATTAAAATATCAATTTGAGCTCCTTTTTCTAAAGCATCATTTGATACATAATCCCAATAACCAATAGATTTTACACCAGCACTTAAACCTCTTGCTTTTAGATATAAATCAATATTTGCCATACAAAGTATCTCAAAAGCGTATCCTTGCCAGATTATATAATCATGGCTTGTTGATTTTGTTTCAAAATAATCTATTTGGTTTGCTATGTCATTTTTACTAAGAGCTTGAACCCATTTGTGAAAAAATAGGCAAAAAGAGTCTATAACTATAAATTTTGTATTTTTAGAAGCGTGATTATATCTTCCAATAGGTTTTATAAAACCTGTATCTATTAGTTCATCTATATGATTTCTAAGGGTAAAAAGTTTTACTTCATCCATCAAAGATTCTAATTCAAGCATAGTAAAACCGCTTCTTTTAGATAAAAGAACATCTATAATTTTTTTATGAATTGATGCTTTGTCATAAAACAAAGATTTAAAGAGTGCATCAAATTCCCCATACAAAGGTGAATGAAGAGAAAAGAAAAGTTTATTTATATTTTGAGCAATAGAGAGTTTATTATCCAAATAAGAGAGATATTTTGCAACACCACCTAAAACCATATAAATATCAGCGATACTTTTATCATCAATATCAAAGTTTTTCTCTTTTAAAAGAAACTCTTTTGTCTCTTTAATATCAAAAGGAAAAAGTGGAATTTCAATATCAACTCTATGATAAAGTGGTCCACTCGTATCTTTTAGGATTTTATTTTTTATCCATGAAGCATTTGAGCCACAAAGTATTACGATTAGGTTATTGTTTTTTTCTATGTAAGTATTATAAAAGTGTCCAAAAGCACTTAAAAATCCAGCTTTATTGTGTCTATCTATCCATGCTATTTCATCTATGAAAAGTATTACTTTCTCTTTATGAAGATTTGTTTCTACACTTTGTTCTATTACTCTTTTTAAAAAAATAAAAGCTTCATGCCACTTGTTTATAGTTTTTGTGGGTTCTATTTTGAACCACTCATAAATAGCTTCTAAAAAATAGTCCAGTTGGATATTTGAATCTTGGTCAGCACTTCCTGTAAATTTGAAAAAAAGACAATCTTTTCTGTGAGTTTGAAACATATAATCAATCAAATAGGTTTTTCCTATTCTTCTTCTACCATGAACAACTACTAATTTACTCTTTTTTTCTTCACAAAGTGAGTTTAAAAGTTCTATCTCTTTCTTTCTTCCAATCATCTTTTATCCTATTTTTATATAGATTATTTGAATATTATACTATATATTTCAAATAATCTTGTTGAATTTATTAGTTTATTTGATTATTTTAAACTTTTATTTTGAAGAATTTTATAAAATTATAGAAGATATTTATTTAAAACTCTATAGATATACTTTTAGTATGAGGTACTTCTTTATCTTCATTTGTTCTAATAAATTATAAGCATTTTGTAATCTTTCATACTCTTCAATATTAGCTCTTCATAATATTTTTTAAATTCCACTTTTTCATAAAATCTTATCTATTATAAATTCACTATCATACTCAATATCCACAATAAACTCATCCATCGCCCAATCATTATTTGTAACGATTTTTATATCAATACCATCTTTTGAAGCTTTATGAATAAAAAGTGGTGGAGGCCAATTATTTTCTGCATACTCTGTGTAGATTTTTTCTACAATATAACCTTTTTGTTTAAAGCTATCCAAAAGCTTTTCACAATCTACATCATCTGTAAATTCATATCTTTTTGAGTATTCAAATTTTTTATTGATAAATAGAGTATTAAGATGATTTTCAAGCTCTTTGCCATAAGAAAAGAATCTTTTTTTGTCCTCTTCATCCATGAGATCAAAATGGTTTTTATCTAAAATAGCAAATCCACCACCCCAAAATCCTACACCACTAATATAAAAATAATCATCATTTTCTCTAAACTCTATAGGTTCTTTTTTATTTTCATGATATACCTTAACCCAATTTGGAGTGTGTAGTCTTGAAATTTCTTTATTTTCTCCTATTCTATCAAGCCCTTTAGTAGTATAGATATATTTATCATCAAAACTAGAGCATAGGACAAGATTTTGCTTATCAAGAGATTTTGAGACAAAAGTATCATATCTCTCTTGTGAAGTGATACTTAACACAATTCTTTCCCCATCATAATCATCATCAGCTTCAAAACTTAATCTATAGTTTTTTAGTTTTTCATCTTTTGTATTGGCGGTGATAATTATCTCTTCACATTGGGCATCTGGCTCATAATGATAGAGTAAATTAAAACTTGTATCATGAATATATGCTATTTCATCAAGTATTTCATGGGGCTCTTTTGTGTAGATAGTTTCTGTACCATCATAAATCAAATCTTGTGCATTAACCATTGTTTTTGGTAATTCGACTTCATCAAATTTAAAATAACATTTTCTAAATTCTAAATCATAATTAGGATAGGAACAAGTTGTAAGTGTAAGATATTGAATAGTATTATTTTTGAGATACTCTATCTCTATATATCCAGCTATTTTTGAAATAGCTAGTACTTTTGAAGTAGTAAGATGATTTAATTGTTTACTATAAAGTCCACGGCTTATGAGTTTATCCATTATCTTTCCTGTAAAGCTTTTAGAAATATATTTTCAACAATATATTTTGTATTATAATTATATTTTATTTCAAAACCATCATCACCATAAAGAGTTATTTTATATTGAAAAAAAAGATTATCTTTTTCTACTCTATGCACCTCATAGAAAGTTCGCAAGTAGTCTCCACCGCTTTGTATCACTACACTCTGAAATCCCTCTTTTTGAAGAGCCTCTTTAAAAGAAACATAATTTATAACATCATTTCCACCATCTTCTTCATCTATAAATGATTTGTAATAACGAAACTTTTGGTTTACTTCAAGAGAATTAATATAATTATTTAATATTGGAACAAATTTTTTAAATTCTTCTTTATCTTCATCATCAAAAAGCTTTAATATTTCAGGAGAAACTAAATTTTGCATTGTATAGTGAACTTTTTTACCTTTGAATTCGGTAATATCTTTATAACTATCATGATAAACCCAATCTATTTCTCCATCTTCATCCATTTCAAAATCTAAAATATCATTTGTAAGATACATATCACTCACACTAATATATACTTTAAAAATCTTTGTATCAATTTGGATTTGTTTACTTTCAAATTTTAACATAACTTCTCATATCCTATTTTACTAATTTATTGTTTGAAATTCTTTCTTTACACTTTTGCATAATAAAACCAAAAACAGCTCCTCTTACAAAAAAGCTAAATACAATAACAATCAAATATAAAAAGGATAATCGTCCTAAAACTTTTTCAAGTGCATCTAGTTCTATTTGATTACTAAATATCATTGTAAAAACGGGGATTAAACCTAAAGTTCCATAGAGCATCATCACTCCAAAAGACCAGAAAAACTCACTTTTACCAAATTTAATTACTTTGAGTAAAATAAGCATAATTCCTGCACTTATCCAAGCAAAAACTTTCCCAAGAACCACTGCCAAAATAGAAACAACTATAAGTAAAAATGCAAATTTAAAAGAGTTTATTTTGAAATTTTCTTTATCATAAACCCATAAACTAAAAAAAGCAGGTAGTACAAGTTCAAAAATTATCATTATAAAAGAATTTATAAATATAGCACTAAGAATTGAAAATAAAACAAAAACAGGAGATATTATTCCCTATAAAAGCCACCAGTTTGTATGTGTATTGAGTAGATTTTTCATTGTATTTCCACCAAACATTCTCTATACTTTAAAACCAAGTGATTTATATCTATTCCTAGATACAAATAATCATTATTTTTCTTTTTAAACTCTATTGGTAATTCTACACTCATATCAAAAACATCTCCAGTTACAGGATAGTCATATCTTATAACTCCACTCTTTGGGTTTTCTAGTATTTGGGCATAATGCTCAGGTATTTTTGAAACAATTACTTTTTCATTCCATAATTTCATATTTACCAAATCAATTTGATTTTTTGGTGTTGGGAAAAGTTTTACATAATCACTCAACTCTATTTTTGAGTAGTTAATCAAATGTTCATATTCATTTGGATTTATGGTTGTAGTTGTAGCAATTTTACTATTTGTATCCAAATCATAAACTACATAGTTGATTTCATCATTTGAAAAAAAAGCAATATTTGAAAATAGTTTTACACTTTTGTATTCAAAATCAACATTTATTTTTATATCATTTTGCACATCATATACAAGCACTAAGCCATCTTGCAAACATAATAGTTCATAACCAAATTTATATTTATTATCTTTTGGATAATCAATAGGATATACCAACTTATCATTATCAAAAATAAGATGAAAATTAAATCCATATTTATGTATCCAAACCATACAAGATGATTTTGAGATATTTTTTAAATCATTTTTATCATATAAAGTTATATGTTTTAGGTTTTCAACCAAAGATTGAAGAAGGATTTGTGAGTTTAAAATATCACTTACAGATATTTCATCAACACTATCTTTAAAAGCCAGTGATTCTTCTTTTGTGAAATAGATTTTATTAGAGTTGTTTTTATATAGCTTTTTTGAAGGAATAGTTTTTAGTTTCTCTTTTAGTTCATCTACTGTAGTTATATCTTTTACTAAATCCCAAATAAAGAGATACTCTTTTAGTATCTCTTTTGTGGGATTAGGGTTTATAGTGTCTTTTACTTTTTTAAATAGTTTTAATATGAGCCAAAAAAAGGCGTATATAGTTATTAGAAAACTAACTAATCCAGTGATGTATCCTAGAATGTAGAGGAGCATTTTTTGCAGTTTATTTCATCTGTGTTTTTAGATAACTACAAGTTGTTTCTTCTGATTTCCAATCTCCAGATCCTCTTTTCCATTCAAATGAAACTTGACCACCCTCTTTATCAACACCAGTAATTCTTCCTTCATCGTAGCCACTTCTTAATAATCCACTAGTATAAACTTGTATGTTTTTTCCTGGATACAATCCACTACAAGCATTTTTTCTATCATATTCTGCTTGTTTTTCTCTCTCTGCACTCTCTTGAGCCTCTTTTTTCTTTCTCTCAGCCTCTTTTTGAGCTTTTATTTTTTCTGCATTTGGAGAAATCTTATCCATATTTTCTTGACTAACTTTTAGTTTGCCCTTATTTTTTAAAATAACCAAATTATCAAAGTTTAATTGTCCAGCCCTAACGCACCGCACATAATTGCTATCCGTCTTAAAAACCCAACCATCGTAGCCATTGCTGAAGCCCACACCCCACGCACCGCTAGAGTCAGAAGCATAAGTAGTAGATGACCAATAATAGCTAGAAGCGATGTTTTCTATCGCATCAATCACATAAGGTTCACTTGATTTTGTATTATCAAGAAGTGTTGTTAGCTCATAGATATTTGGTAGTCTCCAGTCACTTTTACCACCTAAAGTTAGATTTTCACAATAGGCTTTTGCATATTGCCAATTTCCAGCTTTTCCACTATTTGTACTTTTATCATAAGCAGTTTTTTCAGCTTGTGTATATGGTTCATCTTGCCATTCTAAACCTGTTGCACTATCTTTTGCGATACCATTTTTACTTATCACATCTGCACTTAGTGTTGATAAAAGCCCTAAAAGAGCTATACTAAATATCTTTTTTTTCATAACTTCTTTTCCTTTTGTTATTTTTTATGTTTTAAATATTATACAAAATTATTATTTGTTTTGTTTATAACTTTTTATATAAATATTATTAAACTTTGATATTTTACTATTGTTGCGTTATG
>ERZ724518.1087-NODE-1087-length-12081-cov-10.841177_pt1 | contig 12081 bp, 14 predicted proteins | sample MGYA00376051_ERZ724518 | MGnify/ENA primary metagenome ERZ724518 (study PRJEB28724, sample SAMN07190885) | wastewater metagenome | isolation source: influent of sewage treatment plant in Hong Hong | place: Hong Kong | collected 2016-03-17 ... | reverse complement strand
TTTACGTCAATCAAGACTTGATGTTGGTTATAAAACGTTCACGATCTCGCCCTGAGTCAGATCCAGAATGATTGCCATTTAGATCTCAAAGGGGCGTTTTGACGGTAATCTCAGAGGTGTGGCTGGATGGCATGTTGCTGATTGCCGATGAAGTGGTGACCGGTTTGTTCACAGTGGTTTGATGTTCGGCTTCCGTGGCTGGGGTGCCAAACCGGAAATCATGGTGTTTGCCAAAGCGTTAATCGCAGGCTACGTGTCGCTTTCTGCCACGGTATTTAACCAACATTTAAGCTGCCTATCGGGGCAATTTCACTGAATTTGGTGCCATCAGCGCAACGTCATGTCAAACACCTTGTGCTGAATTAATCACCGGGTCATATCAATGCCACTAGTGATATTGCCCAATTGGTCATTGCCACCAATTTGTATTGAACAATCATAATTTTTATTTAATTCGACAAAATCGTACGATTGTAATAATAAATAGAAAAACTCAGTGAGAGAAATGCCCTGATCAGGATGTTCTAATCGTTGCTTAACGGAATCTTTTGCGAACATGACATTAACGGAAAAATGTTTACCGATATCGCGTAAGAACGTCAACACGTCCATTTGTGCACCCAATTGGCATTATTTAATATCAATTCGCTTTCTGTGGCGCCATCGTATTTCAGAATGGTGGTAATCAAAGCAGATAAAGCAGTAACGCAGTTTCATACTATTTCTGGCGTGTTTAAATTCGTTCTGTCGCTTTAAAGCTGAGATCACCAGCTCGACTAACTAAGGCAATAGCTTTATGTCTAGCTAATTTAAAACGACGCAACATCAGCAGCGGTACGAGATGACCAATATGTGAATTGTCTGCGGTTGGGTCAAAACTGCAATAGACTATTCTTGATCTTGAATTGAGGTGGTCAGATAACAATCTTTTATCTGAAATGTGCCGCTGCTCAAGATCGTCTATTGTGTATTACAGATCATGATTTATTTACCTCATTACTACGAAAATATTCATTCGATAATGCTAAATAAATCAGCGGTGATCTATGTCTCTTTAGGGATAGATCTGCATTTTTATCAGGTAATAATGACGTTCGTTCGCTATCATTCAACAGACAGCAAGAAAACAAACAAGTCTGCTATCATTCATACAATGGAATGGCTATGAAACTATTGCAGATCAGTTAGTTATCGGTGCAGGAACAGTAATAAACCACAGCAAACCTATCTAGAATAAATTGCATATCTAGTCTCAATTGGCCTTGTTTGCTATGTTTCTTAACCATTTTATACACATGGATTAAAACCGTTCTTTTTTATGGACTAATAGCCTGTACCTCGTTCAATATACTAAATTGTGCTGATTGGGAACTGCTGTCTTAAGTTGCAATTTGTAATTTTCAAATTGCGATAATTAAGGGGTTGGCGAGTAAAGCCAAGGAATAAATCGGATACACTAGCGTTTCTAGCGCGATGTAATAAGTAATAAAGGTAAGAGCTGGTTTCTGTCTGGCTTTTGTTTTGAGATATGAGTGGTGAGTCGATGCAATATAATTTTATTTGTTAAATTTATAATTCAAATATACAATTAAAAGGTGGCTAGTAAAGCCTCCCCATTAATAATGAAATTGAAGGTAAAACCATGTCAGATTTCTTACGTGTCTTTTTAAACGCTCGCAGCCTGAAAGCAATCACTCGTGAATTGACTCTTGAACAGTTGAACGAAGGTTATGAAAAATTAACGGCTATCGTAGAAGAGCGCCGTGCTAATGAAGAGTCTGTACGTAAGAGTCAGGAAGCGCGCCTGCAAAAAATTGCTGAATATAAAGAATTGTTGAAAGCTGAAGGTATCGATTTAGCTGATTTGGTTGCTGGTGCTGTTGCTACTGAAAAAACAAGCAAACGTGAACCGCGCCCAGCTAAATATAAATACACTGACGCAGAAGGTAATGTACAGACTTGGACTGGCCAAGGTCGTCAGCCAGTACCTATCCGTGAAGGCATTGCGGCCGGTAAAACTCTGAATGACTTCCTGATCTAATTTGCATTAGATCAATATCACCGCGCATATTTAACGGTATGCGCGGTGTTTTTATTTGTAATAACTGATATATGCTGACTGTATATTTCCTCACTGTTGTACCTGTATCGCTTCTTTGTCTCGGGGAAATATCTGTTATCAGATAGAAAAACGACATCAATCTTATTGTGATGAATGCAGAGGATAAATCATGCGAGTCGGTATTGTTGGTTCAGGGAACATTGTTGTTACATGTCTTAACGCAATCAGTCAGATCGCTGAAATTACTTGTGAAGCTATTGTAGTTAGAGAAAGTAGCCGGGCAAAAGGTGAAGCCTTAGCCAAAGACTTTGGCATAAAAAAAATTTATACCGATTACCAAGCATTACTGAACGATCCTGAGATTGATATCGTCTATATCGGTATTCCTAACAATCTGCATTATGAATATGCTTTAGCGGCCCTTAATGCCCATAAACATGTGGTTTGTGAAAAGCCTTTTACATCAAATTCTGGTGAACTCTTAACGTTATCGGATATTGCCAGAAAAAATAACTTGTTCCTTTTGGAAGCGATCACATTACTTTATTCACCCAATTTTCAGTATATTAAAGAGAACTTTGAGAAAGTTGGTGATATCAAACTAGTCCAGTGTAATTACTCGCAATATTCAAGCCGTTATCCGCAATATCTTTCAGGCACAGTTTTACCTGCTTTTGACCCTAAGATGTCTGGTGGCGCACTCTACGATATCAATATCTACAATGTGCATTTTATTTGTGGCTTGTTCGGAAAACCGGATACAGTCGAATATTATGCCAATATCGGGTTCAATGGCATTGATACGTCAGGCATATTGATTATGCAATATCCAGAATTCCTAGCTGTTTGCTGTGGGGCCAAAGACTCACAAAGCCCTAGTCACGCGACGGTTCAGGGCATCAATGGTTATATCAAGTTAACCAGTGCACCCAATATTTCTAAATCCGTTGAATGTTGCATTAATAATGAGCTTTCCGTTATCGATAAACATGAACACGAGAATCATATGGTTAATGAATTTCGTGCGTTTCATGCCATGTTTACTGAGAATGATTACTCAGCATGCTACAAAAATCTCGATCATTCATTAGTTGTGCTTGATGTCTTAACGCAGGCCAGAAAAAAAGCTGGCATTTATTTTAATGCGGATGATGATAGTAACCGATGAAAACTTGACTGATAGATGGGCATGACGCGCTGTTATTCATGATTTTTAAGTATGAATTACAATCTTAGGATCTGTTTGTGGTCAGGCCGTATAAAGGGCCTGCACCAAAACAACACCACGCTTACCTGTAGTTCACCTATTATTTATTCATTAGCCAATAAATACAGGGTGCTAACATGTCATTTCAATCTCATGGTCTGCTGATTTTAGCTGCAATCTTTATCGTTGTTATTCTTCCTGTTTCAGCGCAAGAATCAATGCACGGCATGATGATGCCAATGATGGGGAGAGACACCGCAATCGTGTTGGAGTTGCCTCACGGCGAGGAGCTTCAGCCAATCGTTAAATTAGAGAACCAAAGTCACCAACAAAATCTGTTTAAAGCGGATGTCATTGCAGCTCCAACCGAAATGGAATTTGTTGCTGGAAAGAAAACCACCGTATGGGCCTATAACAATAGTATTCCCGGCTCGCTCATAGAGGTGTATGAGGGCGATACGGTAGAGATAACATTCATTAATAAATTACCGCAACCTTCTACAATTCACTGGCATGGTTTACCTATTCCACCAGAACAAGACGGTAATCCGATGGACCCTGTATTGCCGCGGCAATCGCATACTTACCGATTTACCATGCCGGTGGGAAGTGCCGGAACGTATTGGTATCATCCTCATCCGCATGAATATACAGCAGAGCAGGTTTATCGAGGGCTTGCGGCACCATTTATTGTCAGAGCAAAAAATGATCCGCTTAAAAATATACCTGAGCGTAATTTGATGATTTCTGATCTTAAGTTAACCCGCGAGGGGGCTATTGCTGGTAATGATGCAATGGACTGGATGAATGGTCGTGAAGGTCAGTATGTGTTGGTGAATGGTCAATTCCGACCCGTTATCAATCTGCAAGGCACTGAGCGCTGGCGGATCTGGAATGCATCCAGCGCCAGATATCTCAATCTCTCGTTATCGGGGCATAAATTCACATTGGTCGGAACCGATGGCGGTTTACTTGAAAAACCGGTTCGTGATTTACAGCAACTCTTACTGAGCCCGGCGGAACGGGTGGAGATCATTGTTGATACATTGGGGCAAAAGAGGAGTGTCAATTTACAGCTAGAGCCCTATAACCGAGGAAAAATGGGGCATGTAGCGGTTGAAAAAACTACCAAAATTGCGACGGTAAATATGTTGGCGGGTAACTCAATTAATGTTCCGAATTCGCTGAGGAAAATTGATGATCTCGGTGCGACACAAAGTGTTAAAAAAATTATTTTTACCGAGGTCATGAGTATGGCGAATGGTCAGCATTCGATGCAATTTCTTATCAATGGTAAATCGTTTGATATGGATAGAATTGATTTTATTAGTCGGATACATGAGGTTGAGCTTTGGGAGATCAGTAATCAATCAGATATGGATCATCCATTTCATGTGCATGGAACGCAATTTCAAATTGTTGAAACAGAGCGTAATAGTGTCCGGACTGTCGCGCCGTACCGTACTTGGAAAGATACGGTGAATGTTCGGTCAGGTGAAACTGTTCGCATCAAAATACGGCAAGATTTTCCAGGGTTAAGAATGCTCCATTGCCATATTTTGGAACATGAAGTTCAAGGTATGATGGCGATACAACAAGTTAACTGATCCTGAAAATCATAAAAGGAACTTGCTTAATCAACGCGGATTGCTTTAATTAGCCAATAATTCTGTTAATTGGTCAGGAAATTGCTTGTAAATACACACGTGATGAAACATTGTTATTTAATAATGTTTCATGAATTGCAGAAAAAATTATTAATTTGGCTGAGTCATAAGGTGTGATGTCAAGCTATGAAAGCAATTCCTGTCCCTCCCGCTAATTTCACGGACTTACTGCTGGATGCGGTGTGCGTGGTCGATCGCGATGGCTATTTTCTTTATGTCAGTGCGGCCAGTGAACAGATTTTTGGTTATAAGCCCGATGAAATGATCGGCAAGCCCATGATCGAATTCGTATATCCTGGAGATCGTCAGAGAACACTCAATGCCGTCACTGAGATTCTTAATGGCGAAAAAAAACCGTATTTTGAAAATCGCTATGTGCGTAAAGACGGCAAAATAGTGCATATCATGTGGTCGGCCCGTTGGTCGGAATCAGAGCAAGTGAGGGTTGCTGTCGCGCGCGATGTTACCGAACGAAAGCGTGCGGAAACAATGCAGGCTGCTGTGTATGCTATTTCTGAAGCGGCTAATTCGCCAGGTAATTTAGATAATTTATTCCATCGTATTCATGAAGTTGTCGATGATCTGTTGCAAGCGACTAATTTTATGGTTGGGCTTTATGATGCAGAGAATAACGACTTAAGTTTTCCCTATTCCGCACATTTGTATAATGATGAGCAGCCATCCTCCCGGGTGCCGCATATTATTGCAACTCAGGTCATTCATACCGGTCGCACATTATTGCTTACCCCTGAAACAGTAGCTGTTGTTTTACAACCATATCTGATGGCTGCATATCCGGCGACGTTGAACTGGCTCATTGCACCCATCAAAACGTCAAATGGCGTCATGGGCGTGTTGATGGTGATGAGTTCGGATGACAGCATGCGCTTTACGGAACAAGATAAGGAATTACTGCAGTTCGTTTCCAGTCAAGTAGCGGTAGCTATTGAGCGCAAGCGAATGCTCTCTCGTTTGGAATATATGGCACAATACGATCAATTAACGCATTTGCCAAACCGTGCACTGTTTCTTGATCGTCTGCAACATGCGCTGGCTAATGCACACAGAGAACAAAAAATGCTGGCCGTGTTTTATCTCGATCTGAATAAATTCAAGCAGGTCAATGATACGTATGGCCACACAACTGGCGATCAATTGTTATATGAGGTTTCACGCCGGCTTTCACATTGTGTTCGTGAGTCGGATACGGTAGGGCGTATCGGCGGTGACGAATTTGTCATTCTGGCCAATCATATTAAGCATTTGAATGATGTAGAGATCATCAAACACAAGATCCGCACATCGTTGTCGCAACCTTATCATCTGGATAGCACACAGTTACATATCTACCCCAGTGTTGGCGTTGCTATATATCCGGAGCATGGTGAGAGTGAAAGTGAGTTGATCCATCATGCCGATTCGGCGATGTATCTGGCTAAAAAAGAACAAGCCAATTAAAAAAGCCATCTGCAAATGAGATGGCTTTGGGATCGGTGATTACAAATTATTTGAACAACGCGATATGGTCATCGATATATGTTTGCAAAGCGCGTGGTGCATGACCTGTTAATGCTTCAACTGCATTGGTGGTTAATGCTGTCCAGCCTTCACGAACTGGATAGAAGATCGATGCTAAGAAACTGGCATAATCTTTTGGAACACCCACCCCGGTCAGAATGCCAACGAACGTATCATCATCAATTGCCTGGTATTGAATCGTGTGCCCTGATGCTTTTGATAATTTTTCAGCAGCATCTGCATAGCTCAATGCTTCCGGACCAGTCAGATTAAAGGCATTACCATCAAACTTGGTAGATGATAATGCAGCCGCAGCAGATTCTGCGATATCACGTACATCAATAAAGCTGGATTTACCTTGTGCAGCCGGTACTGCAATACGCTTTGTTTGATCCCTGCCAGCCAGTAGGTATGGAAATTGTCAGAGAACCAGTTCGGGCGCAGGATCACAAACGGCACACCTGAGCGTTCAACTTTCAATTCCAACTGACGGTAAGGAATGCTGTCATCCGCATCAACACCGAGCACTGATTGCAGCACAATTTTTACGCCCTTTTTAATTGCGACGTCTAACACCGGGGTCACTAAAGAAACTACATCGATATGACTGGTTGGTACCATGACATAAACACGATCTACACCTTCAAACGCATTATCAATGGTCGACAGATCGGTGAAGTCAAACACCACGCTTTCAGCACCAGTAACGGCTTTACCAGTACGGGAAGCGGCTTTTACTTTTTCGCCTTTTGCCACTAAAGCACCGGTCAGTGGTTTGCCAATGTTGCCTGTTGCGCCCAGAACCAGAATTTTATTTGTCATAATGAACTCCGTTTAATTAATAAGTGATTCACTATTTTTGGGAACTAACGATCTGTTTAATTGCATTAATTAAGTTACTTGGGCCGTTATAAAGATCGGCACCGTGTAACAGGAACTCTTGTCCATTGATGCTTACTAACAACAAAGGAACACCTGAAATATTCAGCCTCTGCATAAAATGCTGAGTCAGCGTTATCCTTTCTTTGGTCATTTTTGCTAGCTGCTGATCATCTGCAATTTGCGCGGAAAATTGATTAGCTGGGATCTCAATACCTTTTTTCGCGGCAATCGTTTCTGCAACCAGACCTAACACCTGCGGATTTGCGGTATCTAATCCTTGGATATAACGCACCTGTTGCGCTGCATTTAAAAACGCATGTTCCAGAGCAGGATCAATCGTTCCTATCAGCGTCATGGCGCGTGTTGTCGGGCCGGAATCAAAACGTAAATTGTCACCGTGCAGTACGCGGTTGTAATAAGCCGTACTGAATTGCTGACCAGTTATCTGTTCAATGCGTTGGTCATTTCGCCAGGCATACGCTGCCCATTCCGGCGAAATATCGCGAGCATTTTCTTCCGAAAACAGACCGGAAGGCATTAACGTTAATGCGTCGGGGAACGCTTCTGCTAACCCGGCTAATGCGGGTGCACTGGCGTAACACCAACCACATAGTGGGTCGAAGAAGTAATAAAGCTTTAATGCGTTCATGTATGGGTTCCTGGCAGTAGCATGACCTGATGGAATGAAGTCTATTGGATATTGAAATGAGCAAATAGAGGTATATAGTTGACAGTTTGTTGCATAAATTAAGCATATATGGATAAGTTCACAGCCATTAAGGTGTTTCTTGAAACTGTAGAGCGTGGCAGCGTGTCGGCCGCATCAGAACATCTGGATATGTCACGAGCGATGGCGTCGCGTTATGTTGCATACATGGAAGAATGGTCAGGTGCGCGGTTATTGCACCGAACCACGCGCAAACTCACGCTCACTACGGCAGGTACGCAGATGTTGCCGCTTTGTCGCGAAATGCTGAGATTAGCGGAAGATATGGAAGCCACAGTAGCTGAGCGGGAAGGAGAACCTCGCGGGCAATTACGTATTACCACCAGTGCGGTGTTTGCGCATCCGCATATGACAGATGCCGTGATGGCTTATCTTGCGCGATATCCGGCAACGAGCGTTGATTTACAAGTGGTCGACCGCACCGTTAATCTGATTGAAGAACGTATCGATCTGGCGATTCGGATTACCAATAATCTTGACCCCAACTTAATTGCCCGCAAAATTGGTACCTGTCGCTCGGTTTTATGTGCATCGCCTGATTACTTACATAAATGGGGCACACCGACTTCCGCGCAAGATTTAACCCAGCACAACTGTTTAACCTATGCCTATTTTGGTCAAAGTCTGTGGCAATTTGAACATAACGGGTTGCCGGTTTCCGTGCCGGTACAAGGTAATTTCAGTGCCAATGAAGCGTTAGTATTACAGCAGGCAGCTGCAACCGGATGTGGGATCACCATGTTGCCTACCTTTGCTGCCAGTGAGTTGATCAAACAGGGTAAATTAATGCCGGTTTTACCAGATTATAAAATGGCCGATATGGGCATCTATGCCGTCTATGCATCACGCAAGCAAATGTCGCAAGCTATGCGTTCGATGATTGATTTTCTGGTGGCACGGTTTGGTGAGAATTCTCATTGGGATTAATAGGGTGTGTTATGAAATTAATGCCTACTGTTTGAATCATTCCTTGATCAATAGGGGCATTTTATTTCATACAAAAAAGAGAATTACCTGTGATAAGTAATTCTCTTTTTATCTACACTGTAACTAAAATGAAAGCTCAGCAAACCCTTATGACATCAACAAGAAACTCGGCAGTGTACGACTTCACGTTCAGCTTCGGTGAATTTGTCGCGATCACGCGGATCAAGCATCTCGTTAGATATGAGTACCTTGAGTAAATAACCGAGCCGAGATGAAGTCCACGAAAACTCTGATTTTGGGGGATAGGTGACGGTTTGACGGCCACAGTGCCCAGAACTGACCATGCTCCTGTTGGTCGTCGTCCAACACAATTTGCAGCAGTTTTTCTCGTACAGCCTTATGGACTAGGAAGTCAGGCATGTAAGCAATGCCATGCCCGTCGATTGCGGCAGTGAATACAGCTTCCATGTTGTTAAACGTCAGTACGGATGGCAAGCGCAATTGCGACCAGATCGCGTCTGTCGATATGCTCCAATCCATCAGCTTGCCCGTTGTCGGAAAACGGTATCGCACGCAATCATGGCATTCCAGTTCGGCAGGCTTTTGCGGGGTGCCCTTGCGCTCTAGGTATGCTGGGGCTGCGCACAATACGAAGCGAAAAGGCCCTAATTGCTTCGACATCAACTTAGAGTCCGGCAAGTTTCCACTGCGAATGACGACAGCCGCTTCGCTTTATTGGCATGGAAGGATTGTCAGAAATAGATGCGGGCCTGCTCATGCTCGCACTATCGGCGCCATTGCTGGTGATCCCGCTGCTTGTAGCCTCATCAACGTCGGTCAATCGGAACACGCAGTAATCCCGATGTTACTGATTGGAATCGGTGCTGGCATGCCATGGGGACTGATGGACGGACTCTCCATAAGCGTCGTACCCAAAGAGCGAGCCGGCATGGCAACTGGTATTTTCAATACCACGCGAGTAGCCGGCGAATGTATCGCGCTAGCCATTGCCGTTGCCATGCTTTCAGCCTTCGCTCAAATAAGCCTCCAATCTGCACTAGCAAACACCGGCGCTGTCACTGATACGCGTATCGCAGAAGTGGCACAACGTGTTGCGTCCGGCGATCTCCTCCATGCAGCCGCGAGTCTTCCAGATGTAAATCGGAACCTTCTTATTGCCAGTTATGCCTGCGCGTTCCAGAGCCTGCTTTATGTCCTAATGGGGATCACTGTTCTCTCTGCGATAGCTGCCTTCATATTTCTCAGCTGCACCTCACCAATAAGTAGCGACGATGGAAGCAGTCCGAGAATTGTGGATTCCGAAGCTGTATCGGAATATGTGAACACGTGATAAAAATAAAGTAAGCAATGGCACGGTCTAGCAAGGCCAGCCTAACTAGCGATGTGAGCTTTTTCTTTTGGAAGCCATTATCTGTTTGGAAGTATTCTGAGCCACTTTAGCTTCCCTCCTGATTGTCCCGCGACCTGACAAGGGGGATTGGATGGAACTTCGCCACCTACGTTGCTTCTTGGCTGTTACTGAAGAACTCCATTTCGCCCGTGTAGCCGAGCGGTTGAATATCGACCAGTCGCCACTATCTCGCACAATCAAGGAGCTAGAAGAAGAACTTGGCGTCCGCCTGTTCGTCCGTATCACCCTAAGTACCCACTGACCCGTGCGGGGCGACTGTTCCTAGAGCTCGTTCCGCGTGTCTTTGCGGCACTGGAGCAGGCACGCGATAGCGTCAAGTCTGCCACCAATGGTTTTTACGGCCAGTTGCGCATTGCCTTATCCGCTGGTGTTGGGTGACCTAGCCGTCTGAGGGGCATGCGCGGTAGATCATGCGTTGCAAATTGCTTTTGCCGCTAAACCTATCGATACCGGTCCATATTGTGTGGCTGATAATGATGATTGGCATTTGCGGCTCAAGCCTTTGATCATTATTTTGGCTTGCGGGCATTACTTGATGAAGTGGAAATTTTAATGTGGCCGGAACTGAGCGTGCCGCAGTTGTTTGATGAGCAACAAAATCATCTTCTAAGGTCAGTCACGGATAAAGCGAAGTATACTCCCGAGATTTCCTCTGAAACGGCGACTTGGTTAAATTCCAGCCTGAGTGATGTTGATTATGCTGCTGGGCTGGTGGCCGGTTTTACTGGCAAACCATCTGATGTATTCAACGAAATGTTCCGTGAAATAGGGGGATATTTCGCAATTGAATGGCTGGATAACCAAATGGCGGAATAACACCATTAATGCTGAGGAATTAATGAGACTTGCAACCACTTCCGGCTGGTTACAACCGCTGTTTCACCATTGGATGCGACTGAAAGGCCCGGAGCAAGCAAAAGGCTTTCACTTGAACAATCTCGGCTGGTTTGACTTTAAATCGACTTGGATAGAGCCGGAATAGGATTATTCAAACGGATCGTGTTTGTGTAGGGAAAGTTAGCGCGGATGGGATTTTAGAGAATAATTGCTCACATGAAAGCTAATCGGAAAGCAAAATGATAAATTAAGAAGTGATCGTATGACTGGGTATAGGTAGAGGACGTTATGACAACGATTAACCATCAAATGCGCAGATGTGCAAAAATCAATTCGGCTGTGTTTGATATTGTATATGAAGACATGTGCCAGAATGATGAAGTAAAAAGTATTCATGCCGTTGGTTGGCGTCGAGTCTGGATCATAACGGCGACTTGAAACTGAGCTCGTGGATCCCTGCTCCATTGGTTGCACACGTCCACAAAGATGACAATCTGTGGTATGTGAATTTATCTCTGACACCGGCAGCGATGAAATACTTTATTCATAACGACAACATGATCAGTTTTGAATGTCGGATTCAAAATGTTGTTACGCGTATTTCATTTTGCACTGATCAATTGATCGGACTGAACGGCATCAATGGCAAAGAGCTGGTGGATTCTCAACCATTCCAATATCGTCTCAATGAAGATGAACAGCCTATCGAACAGCCAGAACCACAAGCCAAAAAAAGACCTGCTTTTTTGTCAGTTGTTAAAAACGACTAGGGAAGGTGCGAACAAGTTCCTGATATGAGATCATGTTTGTCATCTGGAGCCA
>ERZ724518.1085-NODE-1085-length-12084-cov-5.509020_pt1 | contig 12084 bp, 15 predicted proteins | sample MGYA00376051_ERZ724518 | MGnify/ENA primary metagenome ERZ724518 (study PRJEB28724, sample SAMN07190885) | wastewater metagenome | isolation source: influent of sewage treatment plant in Hong Hong | place: Hong Kong | collected 2016-03-17 ... | reverse complement strand
GAGCGCTTGCATGGCATGCAAGAGGTCATCGGTTCGATCCCGTTTACCTCCACCAAGATTTTTTGGAAACGAGAAATCGGTTCTTAGGTTTTGACCCTATCGTCTAGAGGCCTAGGACATCACCCTTTCACGGTGAGTACCGGGGTTCGAATCCCCGTAGGGTCGCCAAGTTTGCAGCGCTTGGCTGCTTGATCGAAAGATCAGGTAGCGAAGCTGCACTACCAGGAGTGGTAGTTCAGTTGGTTAGAATACCGGCCTGTCACGCCGGGGGTCGCGGGTTCGAGTCCCGTCCACTCCGCCAAATTTTGAAGGGACTGCATCACTGCAGTCCCTTTTTTATTGCCGGTTTTGTCCACTTTCGCCTGTTTGCTGGAGACGTTGCCATGGCCATCGCGCATTACATCAAAGAAATTGGCCGAGGTGCCCGGGGTGCCAAGGCGTTAGAGCGGGCGCAGGCCGCCGACCTCATGGGGCAGCTGCTCGATGGCCAGTTAAACGACCTGGAAATCGGTGCCTTTTGTGTCGCCATGCGCATCAAGGGTGAAACGGTGGAAGAAATGTGCGGCTTTCTGGATGCCGTGCAAGCGCGCAGCCAGTTATTTCCCGCCACAACGCATCCGGTCATCGTGCTGCCCAGCTACAACGGTGCCCGCAAGTTACCAGTGCTTACACCGCTGCTGGCGCTGCTGCTGGCACGCGAGGGCTTTCCGGTGTTGCTGCACGGTATGCGCACAGAAGCGCGGCGGGTGTTGGCCAGCGAGGTGCTCCAGCGGCTAGAGCTGCCGGCTTGGGAGCAGATGCAGCCGCTGGCAGCTGGCCAGGTGGCCCATGTTGCCACCGAGGTGCTGCACCCTGGCTTGGCCCGTTTGCTGGCGGTGCGGCAGGTGCTGGGCCTGCGCACGCCGGGGCATAGTTTGGTCAAACTGCTTGCGCCGTGCGCAGGCCCGGCAGTGCTGGTGGGCAGCTACACCCATCCTGAATACAGCGGTTTGATGCGTGATGTGCTGATCGCACGGCAGATGACGGGCCTGTTGTCGCGTGGGTTAGAGGGCGAAGTGGTCTGCGACCCGCGCCGCCAGCCACGCTACGACGCCGTTTGGCAAGGGCAGGCGTATTGCGTGGCGGAGCAGCAAGCGGGCACCTTGGCCGCCGTGCCGGGGCTGCCGCAGGCGATTGATGCCCAAACCACCGCGGATTACACCCGTGCTGTGCTGGCAGGGCAGCTCCCTGTCCCCCAGGCGGTGGCCGCGCAGGTGGCCCATATCACGGCATTAGCACAGCGCTGAATCGGGTATAAAAAGAGATAAAAAAAGGCCTATAACGTAGGCCTGATAAGCGGCGCTAGCTATCAATAATGAGGTGGCAGCTCATCACGCAGGTTGTGCTGGCCGGGTGGGCCGGCTTCGGGCATGCGCTCCCCCAGCTGGCGCACAGTGGCCTGCAAGCTGTCAATCAGCTGCTGTTGGCGGTAGAGCGTGAGGTTCAGGGTTTCGAGCAAATCCTCGTGAAAGCTGGCTTTGATCTCCAGCGCCTCGATGCGCGCTTGTAGCTGGGCGGGGGTGCTGGTGTCGGTCATGCCAGCGCCTTGGCAAGGCAGCGAACGCCTTCGCGTATTTTTTCTTCATTGACCGTGGCAAACGACAGGCGCAGGCTGCTGGGATCGGGGTTTTGGCTAAAGAAGGGGGCCCCCGGAACAAAGGCTACGCCCTGCTCGATGGCGCGTTTGGCCAGTTCTGCCGCATCGGTCAGTTTGCCGTTGGCACCGGTCAGGCGCAGCCACAAAAACAGGCCGCCTTGCGGGGCGGTAAACGCCACGGCATCGCCCAGCTCCTCACGCAGGGCCTGCATCATGACCTGGGCCCGCTGGGCGTACACCTTGCGCACCTTGGCCAGGGCCGCAGGCATGTGGCCTGCAGCCAGGTAGTGCGCTGCGGTGGCTTGGGCAAAGGTGCTGGTATGGGCATCGGAAAACTGTTTGCACATCACGGCTTTGGCCAGCAGGGCCGGGGGGGCGATCAGCCACCCAATGCGCAAACCGGGGGAGAGCACTTTGCTCAGGCTGCCGCAGTGCACCAGAAAATCACGGCTGCCAGGGATTTGGGCGGACAGCGCCAGCAGGCTGGGTGGGGGCGGGGCATCAAAGTACAAATCGCCATACGGGTCGTCTTCTACGATCAGCACCTGGTAGCGCATGGCCAGTGCCAGCAGGCGTTGGCGCCGTTCCAGGCTCAAGGTGGCCCCGCTGGGGTTGCCAAAGGTGGGGATGGTGTAAATCAGCTTGGGGCGGTGTTCGATGATGAGCTGCTCCAGCTTATCGATCTGCATGCCTTCGGCATCAATCGGGGCGCTGATGACTTCAGCGCCGTAGAGCCGAAAGCATTGGATGGTGGCCAGAAAGGTGGGGCCTTCCACAATCACTTTATCGCCTTCATCAATCAGGCACTTGCCCATTAAATCAAGTGCTTGCTGGCTTCCTGTGGTGACGATCAAATCTTGTGCGGCCAGGGTTGGCACGCCTTTGGCCTGCATGAATTGGGCAATTTGCTCGCGCAGCGGTTGGTAGCCCTCGGTGGCACCGTATTGCAGGGCCGCGCTGGGTTCTTGTTCCAGGGCCTGCTGGCTGGCAGTTTGCAGGCCGGCTACGTCAAACAGGGTGCTGTCGGGAAACCCTCCCGCGAAACTGATGATGCCGGGCTTGCCCAGCAGTTTGAAAAGTTCGCGAATCGCCGATGTTTCTACTTTGTTCAGGCGCTGGGCCAGTTGTCCCTCTTGCATACCGCTTCCTTGTTTTGTCAAAGCGTGGAATCTTAAAGCGGTTGTGCCCTTTCTTCTTTGTATGACAATCGCCCCCTTATGAAGAAGTCCGACATCAGCGCTTTTTTTGCCATCTTGCAAGCGGCCAACCCACACCCGAAAACGGAGCTGGAATACTCCAGCCACTTTGAGCTGCTGGCGGCCGTGCTGCTGTCAGCCCAGGCCACCGATGTGGGGGTGAACAAGGCCACGCGCAAATTGTTTGCGGTGGCCAATACGCCGCAAGCGATGCTGGATTTGGGGCTGGAAGGCTTGGAGGGGTACATCCAGACCATTGGTCTGTACCGCAGCAAGGCCAAGCATTTGCTGCAAACCTGCCAAATTTTGCTCGAGCGTTTTGATGGCCAGGTGCCCAATACCCGTGAAGCGCTGGAAACCCTGCCCGGCGTGGGGCGCAAAACGGCGAATGTGGTGCTGAACGTGGCGTTTGGCCAGCCGACCATGGCGGTGGATACCCATATTTTCCGGGTGAGCAATCGCACCGGGCTGGCACCTGGGGCGACACCGTTGGCGGTGGAGCAGGCCCTGCTCAAACGTGTGCCCAAGGAATATTTGCAGCATGCCCACCATTGGCTGATTTTGCTGGGCCGTTATGTCTGCCAGGCCCGCAAACCACGCTGCTGGGAGTGCAGCGTGGCGGCGCACTGTGATTTCAAGCCCAAAACACCACTTAAAACGCCACTTAAAACGCCTGCGTCGTGAGCAAAGCAAGCGGGCGCGCTTGCGTCGCTACCACCGCCCCAATTGTTTAATCGGCGTTTCTTAAGGGATCAGCGCCTGCGGTGGCGTTGGTTTGTATCAATTCGATTTTGTAGCCATCGGGATCGGTCACAAAGGCAATCACGGTGCTGCCCCCTTTGACGGGGCCGGGCTCCCGGGTGATTTGGCCTCCGGCGGCGCGAATTTTTTCGCAAGCGGCGTAGGCATCGGGCACGCCCAGGGCAATGTGGCCGTAGGCGGTGCCCAGGTCGTAGTGGTCGGTGCCCCAGTTGTAGGTCAGCTCCAGTTCGGCCTGGGCCGGATTGCCGCCGCCAAAGCCTAAAAAGGCCAGCGAGTATTGGTATTCCGGGTTTTCCGAGGTGCGCAGCAGCTCCATCCCCAAGACCTGGGTGTAAAAATCAATCGAGCGTTGCAGGTTGCCAACGCGAAGCATGGTGTGAAGAAATTGCATACCCGCTATTGTCCAATACCGTGCGTGTTCGATGTGCGTAGCGCAGAAGAAACCGAAAATACCCTCCTATGCACCTTCCTGAAAAACTTTCTTTGCCTTGCCAGCCCCGTGTGGTGGCCTTGCTCATGAATGAGCTGCGCAGCACCAACCCCAGTTTGCGCCGGCTCAATCAGCTGTTTGGCAGCGATCCGGTACTGGCCGCGTGGCTGCTGGAGCAGGCCAATGCCGGCATTTACCAGCTCAGCGGCATGGTGCAGACCATTCCGCAGGCGGTGGCTTTGCTGGGGGTGGCGCAGCTGCGCAATCTGCAAAAAAGGGCTTTGGGGCATATCGCCCAGAGAATCCCGGGCCTGGAGCAGCTGGGGCCGTTTAGCTGTGATTGCGCCCGCTTGGCCCGCAGCTTTGCCTCTGCATTGTCGCTGGATGGCGGCCTGGCGTACACAGCGGGCTTGCTGCATGGCTTGGGGCAAATTGTTTTTCTGCAAACCCAGCCCCAGGTGCAGGCGGTGACCAAGATGGAGTCGTGGGCGATGGGGCCTTGGGACCCTTTGCGTGCGCAATGGGAGCGCAAACATTTTGGCTATACCGCCACCCAGGCCTGTGCCAAGCTATTGGCGCAGTGGGGCATCCCCACGCCGGTCACGCAGCTGATTGATGCGCTGGAGCAGCCTTTGGAGATGGCCGATTTCGATCCCTTGGTCGCCGTACTGCATTTGGCCGTCTGGGTGCAGCGTGGTCACTATTCGAAATGGACAGACCGGGAAATGGTGCGCAACTTCCCCATTGAAGTGGCCCTGGCCATTGGCCTGGACATGGATGTGGTGCTGCAACAAGAAGCGCCCGATTGGTCGCAATCGGTTTATTAACCTAACCCCCCCCTCTTTTTCTTTATTTGCAGCGATGGAAACCTTCCCTTTGACCTCGGCCATGGCCGGTGTTTTGCGGGGCCTGCACCGGGCCAAGCGCCCCGCGTTGCACAGCTTAAGCCCCGCGCAGGCCCGCATCGCCTATGCCGCAGGCAGCGATGTGCTGGAGCTGGACAAGCCGGCGCTGCCGTGGGTTGAGGCCTTGCGCATCCCCGCGCGGGATGGCACGGCTTTGCCAGCGGTGCTGTTTGCGCCCCGCCAGGCCACAGAAACGGCGCATCTGCCCGTGCTGCTGTATTTGCACGGCGGAGGTTTTACCGTGGGCAGCGTGCAAACGCACGAAGTGTTGTGCCGCAGACTGGCCCAGCAGGCCGATTGCGCGGTGGTATCGCTCGATTACCGTTTGGCACCGGAATTTAAATTTCCCACCGCACTGCACGATGCCTGGGATGCGTTGCAGTGGTTGTCTGTGCATGGCCCGGCCTTGGGCTTGGATACGGCGCGTTTGGCCGTTGGCGGCGATAGTGCGGGCGGCACGCTGGCGGCGGTGTGCGCAGCCTTGGCGCGGGATGCGGGGCTTGATTTGGCGTTGCAGCTGCTCATCTACCCTGGCACCAGCGCCCACCAAGACAGCCCCAGCCAGCAGCGTTATGCCCAGGGCTTGGTGCTGGAGCGGGCCGCCATTGACTGGTTTTTTGGCCACTATTTAAACACCCCGGCCGATCGGGAGGATTGGCGCTTTGCCCCCTTGCTGCTGCCCGATGCCCAGGGCCTGGCCCCAGCGCATGTTTGTCTGGCCGAGCTGGATCCCATGGTCGATGAAGGCGTGGACTATGCCGACTTGCTGCGCATGGCCGGGGTGCCGGTCAGTTTGGAAATTTACAAAGGCGTGACCCACGAATTCATCAAAATGGGCCGCGCCATTCCTGAAGCACGGCAGGCCCAGCACGATATAGCGCAGGCGCTGCGCCAAGCTTTTGCTATTGATTTTGTGATTGAACAATGATGCAGACAACACCTTCTTTTGAGATTCGCCAAGGTTCTTGGAACGATTTGGGGCGCATGGCCGGGGCCTTGCGCACGGCGGTTTTTGTGCGCGAACAAGGCGTGCCACCAGAGCTGGAGATGGATGTGCTGGACCCGCTGTGCCTGCATGTGCTGGCACTGGGGGCCGATGGCCAGGCCGTGGCCACCGGCCGCTTGGTGACAGAGGCCCCCGGCATTGCCCGCATTGGCCGCATGGCCGTGCGCCAAAGCGTGCGCGGGCAGGGCGTGGGGCGCTTGGTGTTGCACGCCTTGCTTAACGCCGCCCAGCAGCGCGGGGACCACGAAGCGGTGTTAAGCGCCCAGTTGCATGCCCAGGGGTTTTATACCCAGGCGGGATTTGTGGCCGAGGGCGATGTGTACGACGATGCGGGCATCCCCCACATCACCATGCGCAAAAAATTGCACGCTTAGAACGTGAACACCGTGAACACGTTCTTAAATATCGTCCAACAACGGGTAGGGCAGGGGCAGCAGCGCCAGGGCCACCCCGTTGGCTTGCAGTGCTTGCGCTGCGGCCTTGGTTTGGATAGCTATTACCGCAGACCATTGGCCATTGTTACCAGGGTTTGGTGCTGAAATGACGACCAATCCTACGGGCTCATCTGCATTATTGATAGCAAATACCTCATCCCCTGGGGCCAGCGCTCCAGCCGCCTGGGCCAGGTAAGCGCGGCGTTTGAGCGTGCCGCGAAACTGGCTGCGCGCCACAACCTCTTGGCCTGGGTAGCAGCCCTTTTTAAAGTTCACGCCGCCCACCGATTCGTAATTGAGCATTTGGGGAACGAATTGCTCGTACACCGCCGCCGACACCAAGGGCACCGCGCTCATCACCTCCAGCCATTGCCAGGTGGCCGTGGGCAGCTGCGGGACTTGGGGCGGCGCAGTGCCTGCGGGGCCCAACCACAGGGCGCGGGCATGGTTGGCCCCTGGGGGCAGGCCAATGGTGTGCGCCGTGCCATCGCTGTGCACCTGCCAGGCGCTGGCGCAGGGGGCGGGCACGCTGGCTCCGACCAGGCCCCAAAGGGCAAAGGCCTCGCTGGCATCGTCGAGTTGGCATTGGGCCCGCAGCACAAACATGCGCAGGCGCTTGAGTGTTTGCGCCAAGAGGCTGCGCTCGCACACCAAAAGAATCGTCTGCGCATCGGGTTTGATGCCAATAAAACTGGCCTGCATGCGCCCTTTGGCGTTGCAAAACGCGGCCAGCCGGGCCTGGTCCGGCCCTAGCAACACAAAGTCTTGCGAGAGCTGGCCATGGATGAATTGGGCGGCATCGGCCCCCCGGGCACGGATAACGCCCCAATGGGGCAAAGGGCTTGCGCCTGAAAAAGTCTCGGTCATGGGTGAATTATCATCCCGGCTCTTTCCCTTAAAAGGCATGGGTTTGTGCGACGTATTTTTCAATTTCTTTTCTTGAGCCTGGTGCTGCTGGCGTGCGCAGCAGGCGCAGCGGCGTGGTGGTTGAGCCAGCCGCTGACTTTGCGCAACCCCACGGTGGAGCTAGAGATTGAGCCCGGCACCGCCCCGCGCGCCGTGGCCCAAACGGCAGTGGCCGCTGGGGTCCAGACCGATGCGCGGCTGCTGTACGCATGGTTTCGCCTTTCGGGCAAAGACCGCCAGATTCGCGCCGGCAATTACGAAATTTTGCCCGGCACCACGCCCTACAGCCTGCTGCAAAAACTGGTGCAAGGCGATGAAAGCCTGGTGGCCATCACCTTTGTGGAGGGCTGGACATTTCGCCAAATGCGTGCGGCCATCGCCAAAGAGGCGACCTTGAAGCCCGACATTGCAGCGCTGACCGAAGCGCAAATCATGGCCGCTTTGGGCAAGCCCGGTGTGCCGGCAGAGGGGCGCTTTTTCCCCGATACCTACACCTACGCCAAAGGCAGCAGCAGCCTGGCCGTGTTGCGCCGTGCGGCCGCAGCGATGGACAAGCGCCTGGCCCAGGCCTGGGAGCTGCGCGACCCCGCCACCCCCTTGAAAACGCCGGAAGAGGCGCTGATTTTGGCCAGCATTGTGGAAAAAGAAACCGGCCAAGCCAGCGATCGTGCGCACGTGGCGGGTGTGTTCACCAACCGCCTGCGCAAAGGCATGCTGCTGCAAACCGACCCCACGGTGATTTACGGTCTGGGCGAAAACTTTGACGGGCGGCTGCGCAAAGTGCATTTGCAAACCGACACGCCATGGAACACCTACACCCGCCCCGGCCTGCCGCCCACACCCATTGCCATGCCGGGCAAGGCCGCGCTGCTGGCCGCCGTGCAGCCGGCCAACACCCCGGCTTTTTATTTTGTTGCCCGGGGCGATGGCAGCAGCCAATTTAGCGCCACCTTAGAGGAGCACAACCGGGCAGTGAACCGCTATATCCGGGGCAAGGGCAGCCCCACCCCGGAAGCACCCTAAATGCCCTGCATCCCCCGAATCCAGCATCGCCATGGGCCGTGCGCAACACCTAAGCAATGAATGAGTAACACCGGTTTTTTTCTGAGTTTTGAAGGCATTGATGGCGCGGGCAAATCCTCGCACCTGGATGCCTTGGCCGCCGCCCTGCGCCAAGCGGGGCACACCGTCACCCTGACCCGTGAGCCTGGCGGAACGCCGTTGGCCGAGCAGCTGCGCCATTTGCTGCTGCACCACGCCATGGATGCGCACACCGAGGCCCTGCTGGCCTTTGCCGCGCGGCGCAACCACGTCTGCCAAGTCATCGCCCCGGCCTTGGCACGCGGCGAGGTGGTGATCAGCGACCGCTTTAGCGATGCCACCTTTGCCTACCAAGGGGCCGGGCGGGGGCTCGATTGGGATGTGCTCCTGCAATTAGAGCGCCTTACGCTTGCTGGATTTGGCTTAAACCCTGATTTGGTTCTAAAACCAGACTTAACGCTGTGGTTTGACCTGCCCGCTGCGGTGGCGGCCCAGCGCCTGGCCAGCGCCCGCCTGCCCGATCGGTTTGAAGCACAGCCAGCCCCATTTTTTGCCGCCGTTGCCGGGGGCTATGCCCGCCGCTGCGCGGAAGATGCGCCGCGCTTTGCCCGCATTGAGGCCGATGCCCCGCGCCCCGCCGTTTGGCAGCAGGTGCTGGCCGCCGTGCAAAGCCGGGGCTGGCTGAAGGAGGGCGCGTGACAAGCGCCAGCCGCACCGCACCACTGCCCCCCTGGTTGGCCAGCCAACAAAGCGCTTTGCTGCGCCAGCGTGGCCATGCCTGGCTGCTGCAAGGCCCGGCCGGGCTGGGGCAGTGGGAGCTGGGCCTGGCCCTGGTGCGCGCCTGGCTGTGTGAAAGTGCCGGGGCCGCCACCGAGGGCGCGTGCGGCCAGTGCCCCAGTTGCCATGCCATTGCCGTGCATGCCCATGCCGATCTGCTGGTGCTGATGCCTGAAGTGCGCTTGCTGGCGCTGGGCTGGCCCTTGCCAGAAAAAGCCCAGGCCGAGATTGACGACAAAAAGCGCAAGCCCAGCAAAGAAATTCGCGTCGATGCGCTGCGCCAAGCGGTCGAGTTTTGCCAGCGCACCAGCGCCCGAGGGCGGGGCAAAGCCGTGCTGGTGTACCCGGCCGAAGACATGAACGCCATTGCCGCCAATACCCTGCTCAAAACCCTGGAAGAGCCAGCGGGCAGCGTGCGCTTTGTGCTGGCCACCGAAGCGGCCCACCAGCTGCTGCCCACCATTCGCAGCCGCTGCCTGGCCCACACCATGGTCTGGCCGCAGCCGCTGGCCGCCCAAACCTGGCTCGAAAGCCAAGGCCTGTCGGCCGCCGATGCCCAACTGGCCCTGCGCGCCATGGGCGGCAGCCCCCAGCAAGCCCTGGCCTTGGCGCGTGCGCCCCAGGGGTTGCAGCTGGCCCAGGATTTTGCCCAATGGGTGCGGGCGGGCGACATGGCGGCCCTGGGCAGTTTGGCCCCCCAAGAGCTGCTGGGTTGGTTGCAGAAGCTGTGCCACGATTTGATGTGCTTGGCCCAAGGCGCTGCGCCCCGCTACTTTTTGCCCGCCCATTTGCCCCCTGCGCCGCGCTTGGCCGTGCTGCTGCGCTGGTCGCAGGCGTTAAACCAAGAAATGCGGGTGGCCGAGCACCCTTTTCAGCCCGCTTTAACGGTGCAGGCGCTTGTCGTGCAGGCCCGTAGCGTCCTACACTCTAAAAACTAAAGCATTGAGAGACTGTTTCCCCGTATGAATGCACCTGCCACTCCCCGTCCCAGCGTTTTGCAACAAAACTTGAAAGAAAAAGGGGCCTTGTATGCCGCCTATATCTCTTCGTTTGCCAACGGGGGTATTTTTATTGCCACGGACCGCGAGTTTCGCCTGGGCGACGATGTGTATTTGCTCTTGAGCTTGCCGGACGATGCCGTCAAACACCCGATTGCCGGCAAAGTCGGCTGGGTGAACCCGGCCGGGGCGGGGCACCGCTCGCAAGGCATTGGGGTGGTTTTCCCGAAAGACCCAAAATGCGAGGAGCTCAAAGCCCGCATCGAAAATGAGCTGGGCACCTGGCTGGGCTCTGACCGCCCCACCCAAACCATTTAATTTTTTCTTCTGCCTACTCCGACAGCTCCGCAAGGGGCTGTTTTTACTGCATGTTTACCGATTCGCACTGTCATTTGAATTTTCCTGAGCTGCACCACCAGCTGCCCGCCGTATTGCAGGCCATGCAAGCGGCACAAGTGACCCGCGCCCTGTGCATTGCCTGCACCATGGAAGACTTCCCCCAAGTACACGCCCTGGCACTGGAGCATCCCCATTTATGGGCCACGGTGGGCGTACACCCTGACACCGAGGGACTGCACGAGCCCAGTGTGGATGAGCTGCTGGCCGCCGCCGCCTTGCCCCGCGTGGTGGGCATTGGCGAGACGGGGCTGGACTACTACGGCATGCAAGAGCGCAAGGGCGGGCGCAGCATTGCCGATTTGGAGTGGCAGCGCCAGCGCTTTCGCACCCACATCCGTGCGGCCCAAGCCTGCCGCAAGCCTTTGGTGATTCATACCCGCGCCGCTGCCCAAGACACCTTGGCCATCTTGCGCGAAGAGGGCGAAGACGGCAGCAGCCGCAGCGCCGGCGGGGTGTTTCACTGCTTCACCGAGAGTTTGGCCACCGCCAAGGCGGCGTTGGATTTGGGGTTTTTTATTTCGTTTTCCGGCATCGTGACCTTTAAAAACGCCCAGGATTTGCGCGATGTGGCCGCGTATGTGCCCTTGGATCGTTTGCTGATTGAAACCGATAGCCCCTACCTGGCCCCTGTGCCCTACCGGGGCAAGCTCAATAGCCCGGCCTATGTGCCTTACGTGGCCCAGTGCCTGGCCCAGCTGCGCGGTATGGCGGTAGAAGACATGGCCGCGCTGACGAGCCGCAATTTTGACCGCCTCTTTCCGTGCGTCACGCAAGGGGGCGGCGCATGATGGGGCGGCGGCCCCTGGTGCTGGGCTGTGCGCTGGGGCTGGCGCTGTCGGCGCTGTCTGCCCACGGTGGGGCTTTGGAAGACTTTCAAACCGCCATCGTGCGCGACAACGACCGGGCGATCGTCAATTTGCTGCTGCGCGGCATGGACCCCAACACCGTTGATGCCCAGGGCCAGCCCGCCTTGGTCAAAGCCTTGCGGCTGGAGTCGTGGCGGGTGGCCGATGCCTTGCTGCTGGGCCCCAAACTGGATGTGAACAAGGCCAATCCCCAAGGCGAAACGCCGTTGATGCTGGCCTGCATCAAAGGGCGGTTGGATTTTGTCGAGCGCCTCTTGCAAAAAGGGGCCCAGGCCAACCGCCCCGGCTGGACTCCGCTGCACTACGCCGCCAGTGCCGACCACCCTGACAGCGTGGCCATTGCCCGGCTGCTGATTCAGGAGCATTACGCCTACATTGATGCCCAATCCCCCAACGGCAGCACCCCGCTGATGCTGGCGGCGCAATATGGCTCCCAAGCCATGGTGGAGTTGCTGCTGGAAGAGGGGGCCGATAGCCACGTGCGCAACCAGTTGGGCCTGACGGCGCAGGATTTTGCCCAGCGCTCGCAGCGCGACTATTTGGTGGAGCTGTTGCAGGTGCAGCGGCGCAGCAGTCGGCGCGCGCCAGCGTCTTGGTGAGACTTGTTTAAAAGAAGCTGGTTGCGCATAATTTATAACGGTTTTGAATTGTTTTTAATTCAAATTACTTGTAAATTATGCGCAAACAGCTCTCTTTTTTATAGTTAGTGCTCAACGGCACCAAAAGCC
>ERZ724518.1072-NODE-1072-length-12134-cov-4.985595_pt1 | contig 12134 bp, 12 predicted proteins | sample MGYA00376051_ERZ724518 | MGnify/ENA primary metagenome ERZ724518 (study PRJEB28724, sample SAMN07190885) | wastewater metagenome | isolation source: influent of sewage treatment plant in Hong Hong | place: Hong Kong | collected 2016-03-17 ... | reverse complement strand
GTTTCGATCAGGACGGTGACCTTGCTGCCCGTCACCTCCGCGTAGCCGGTGTTGACGGCGTAATAGGTTTTCTTGCCGTCGGCGATGTAATAAAGCTCACCGACGTCCACGGACGTCAGGAAGGGCTCATGGCCTCTTAAAACGCCGAATTCCCCTTCCGTGCCCGGAATCGTCACTTCATCCACTTTCCCGGAAAAAGCCATCTTCTCCGGCGTTACCACTTCTAGAATCAATTCATCCGACATGGAAATCCCCGTTCATTAGGCGGAAAGCTTCTGGGCTTTCTCGATTGCTTCTTCAATGCCGCCGACCATATAAAAGGCCTGTTCCGGCAGATCGTCATGTTTGCCTTCCAGAATTTCTTTGAAGCCTCTCACGGTATCGGCTACGGAGACAAACTTCCCTTCCGTTCCGGTGAACTGTGCGGCGACGAAGAAGGGCTGCGACAGGAATCTCTGAATCTTTCTGGCGCGGCTGACGGTCATCTTGTCGGCTTCGGAAAGTTCATCCATGCCGAGAATGGCAATGATGTCCTGAAGGTCTTTATACTTCTGCAGCGTCACCTGCACCTGGCGGGCAACCTGGTAATGCTCCTGCCCCAAAACATTCGGATCCAGAATTCGGGAGGTGGAATCCAGCGGATCCACGGCGGGGTAAATGCCGAGTTCGGCGATGGGACGGGACAAAACGACGGTTCCGTCAAGGTGCGCAAAGGTCGTCGCCGGAGCGGGGTCGGTCAGGTCGTCGGCGGGCACGTACACGCACTGAACGGCTGTAATCGAACCTTTGGTGGTCGAGGTGATGCGTTCCTGAAGCTCCCCGAGGTCTGAAGCCAGGGTCGGCTGGTAACCGACGGCGGACGGCATGCGTCCCAGAAGAGCGGACACTTCGGAGCCGGCCTGGGTGAAACGGAAAATGTTATCGACGAAGAAGAGCACGTCCTGGCCTTCCACATCACGGAAGTATTCCGCGGCCGCCAGTCCTGTCAACGCTACGCGGGCGCGGGCTCCCGGGGGTTCCGTCATCTGGCCGTAAATCAGAGCGGCCTGCTTGATAACGCCGGATTCCAGCATTTCACGGTACAGGTCGTTTCCTTCGCGGGTTCTCTCTCCCACGCCGCAGAACACGGAGATGCCGCCGTGGTGCATGGCGATGTTGTTGATCATTTCCATCATGACGACGGTTTTGCCGACGCCGGCGCCGCCGAACATGCCCATTTTGCCGCCGCGGGGAAACGGAACCAAGAGATCGATAACCTTAACACCTGTTTCCAGAACGTGAACGGACGTGTCCTGTTCCGTAAATTCGGGAGATTTGCGATGAATAGAAGCAAAATTTTTAGCGTTGATCGGTCCGAGACCGTCCACGGGGCGGCCGACAACGTTCAGAATTCTGCCGAGGCCTTCTTTGCCGACCGGCACGGTAATGGGAGCGCCGGTATCTTTGGCAATCATGCCGCGGACCAGACCGTCCGTGATATCCATGGCGATGCAGCGGACAACGTTGTCACCCAGATGCTGCGCGACTTCAATAACCAGGTTATCCTCCTGGTCGTTGATTGCGGGGTTGGTAACAAAAAGCGCGTCCAAAATGCTGGGAAGCTTCCCTTCTTCAAAAGCCACGTCAACAACCGGACCAATAACCTGAACAATCTTTCCGATATTCATAACTATCTCCTTGCCAATAGTCGTAATTTATATTTTTTACGCGCAAAATGCCGCCGCAAAATCAACCTTTCGCCAAAGCTTCCGTACCGCCTACGATATCCATCAATTCCGCCGTAATCGCCGCCTGCCTCGCCTTGTTCATTTTCAACGTCAGCGTGCGGATCAGCTCTTCGCAGTTGCTGGTGGCGTTGTCCATCGCCGCCATCCGCGCGCCGTTTTCGCCGGCGGACGTTTCCAGCAGAGCCCGATACACCAGAACATGAACATACATCGGCAGCAATTTGTGCAAGAGCACCTCGTCCGACGGTTCGTAAACATAATCCAGCCGCGTATCCGTTTCCATATCGGCGTCCGGGCTGCCGATGGAGGGCAGCGGGAACAGGCGGACAACGGTCGGCCTCTGAACGGAAACATTCACGAACTGATTATAAATCAAATACAATTCATCGTACTCCGCCTTGATAAAGGGATCAATCACTTCATCCGCGACCGACACCGCGAGGGTCATGTCAAACTTGCTTAAACAGTCCACTTTTTGCGCCAGGACGTTTGCCTTTTTGCGGAAAAAATCCCTGCCCTTCCGGCCGACGCTGATCATGGAAACTTCCTTGCCGTCACGGGTCTTGTCCCGCATAAACCGTTCCGTTGCCTTGATCAGATTCGTATTGAAGCCTCCGCAGAGTCCCCGGTCGGACGTCATGCAGATCACCCGGATTCTTCTGGGATCGCGCACGGCCAGAAGCGGGTGCGTGGAGGTGTCCACCCGAAGGGCCAGACTGTTGAGAACATCCATGAATTTTCCGGCATAGGGCCGGAAATTTTCCATTTTCAGTTGAGCGGATTTAAACTTGGATGCAGCCACCATGTTCATGGCGCGCGTAATCTGCTTCGTTTTCTGAACGGCCGTTACTTTTCTTTTAATATCTTTTAGCGAGGGCACTGGAAACTCCTCTCAACATTAATTGGTTTTCCGCTCCATGGAGATCCTCTTTTTGAGGACCGCGCATGGATTACAATTTATTCCGCTACGAAAACAGATTCGAAACCCGTCAGCATATCTTTCATTTTCTTTTCCAGGTCCGCGGAAATAATCTGCTTTTCATCGATTTCTTTCAGGATATCCTGATGTTTGCTCTTTACGTAGCTCAGCAGCTGCTGCTCATAGACCAGAACCTTTTCCACGTCCACCTTGTCGATGAAGCCGCGGCTTCCGGCAAACAGAACCACCACTTCCTCGCCTAAAGACATCGGCTGGAACTGGGGTTGCTTCAGCAATTCGACCAGACGAACGCCGCGGTCGAGCTGGGCCTGCGTCGATTTGTCCAGATCGGAGCCGAACTGGGCAAAGGCCGCCAGTTCGCGGTACTGGGCCAGATCGAGCTTCAAGGTGCCTGCGACCTGTTTCATCGCCTTCACCTGGGCCGCGCCGCCGACGCGGGATACGGACAGACCGACGTTGATGGCCGGACGGATGCCGGAGAAGAACAAACTGGGCTCCAGATAAACCTGGCCGTCGGTAATCGAAATCACGTTGGTCGGAATGTAGGCCGACACGTCGCCGGCCTGCGTTTCAATGATGGGCAGAGCCGTGAGCGATCCGCCGCCCAGTTCCTTGCTCACGCGGGCCGCGCGCTCCAGAAGACGCGAGTGGTTGTAGAAAATGTCGCCGGGGAAGGCTTCCCGTCCGGGCGGACGGCGCAAAAGCAGTGAAATCTGACGATAGGCCACGGCCTGTTTGGACAGGTCATCATAAATAATGAGCGCGTCCTGGCCGCGGTCACGGAAGTATTCGCCGATGCTGCAGCCGGCGTACGCCGCGATGTACTGAAGGGTTGCCGGGTCGGAGGCGCAGCCTGCGACCACGCAGGTGTAGGACAGCGCGTCATGCTGTTTGAGCCTTTCCACGACCTGCGCCACGGTGGATTTTTTCTGGCCGATGGCGACATAAATGCACTTGATGCCGGTGTCTTTCTGGCGAATGATGGCATCCACGCAAATGGCCGTCTTGCCGATCTGGCGGTCGCCGATGACCAGTTCACGCTGGCCGCGTCCAATCGGGGTCATGGCATCGACAGCCTTGAGGCCCGTGTACATCGGCTGATTGACCGGCTGGCGCTGAATCACGCCGGGGGCGACCATTTCAATGCGGCGGAACTCCGAGGCTTCAATCGGGCCTTTGCCGTCCAGGGGGGCGCCTGTCGCGTCAATCACGCGGCCCAAAAGCGCTTCACCGACCGGAACCTGGGCAATCTTGCCGGTTCTTTTGACGATATCCCCTTCTTTGATGTGGGTCACTTCGCCGAGAACGGCAACACCGACATTGTCCGCTTCGAGGTTGAGCACCATGCCGAGGATGCCGCCGGGGAACTCCAGAAGCTCCATGGCCATGGCATTCTGCACGCCGTACACTCTGGCGATGCCGTCACCGACGGACAGGACGGTTCCGGTTTCGCTTATATCCAGCTTTTTTTCGTAGCTTTTGATCTGCTCAGAAATAATTTGACTGATTTCTTCCGCCTTGATGGTTTCCATGTTCTATCTTGCCTCCCCTAAGAGATTCCTCATATTATTCAATTGGCTTTTGATGCTGCCGTCGTACAGCGTATCCCCGACACCGATCACGATCCCGCCCAACAGGTTCTTGTCGTCTTCCACCGTCACATCAACGGACTTGCCCGTCATTTGCTTCAGGCTCGACGCGATGTAGCTCTGCATCTCCCCGGACAGCGGAAACGCCGTCTTCACCGTGACTCTCACCTTCTGAAGCGTTTCGTCCATCAACTGCCGGTAGCAGGTCTCGATGTCCGGAAGGACGTCGATCCTTTTCTTGTCTATCAGCAATTTCAGGAAATTGATCGTCATGGGGGAAAGCGAAAGCTTGCCGATGATTTTTTCCAGCACTTTCTTCTTGCTTTCCTGTTCAAAGATGGGATTGGCCAGGAAGCCCTCCAGATCCTTGTTCGCGGCGATCACGGAAGAGAACTGATGCAGTTCGTTGTAATACTGCTCCAGCTTCTTTTCTTCCCCGGCAATTTCAAAAAAAGCGCGGGCGTATCGTTTTGATATATTGCTGATCAATGTTTGTTCACCACCTTATCCATATATTCCCTGACCATGGCCTCATGGTCCTGTGCCGTAATATTTTTCTTCAGAATTTCTTCCGCCATCCGCACCGACAGGGCAACCGCTTCCGCGCGAAGCTGGCCGGACGCTTTTTTCAATTCCTGCTCGATGCGCGCCTGGGCGTCTTCCTTCATCTTCTGGGCGACCTTGTGCGCGTCCTCGATGATCTTGTCTTTTTCGACCACGCCCTGCGCCTTGATCATTTCAAAGATGCCGTCGATCTCCTGGGACGCCTTGTCGATTTTTTCCGCATACTCCCGGTACTGCTTTTCCGCTTCCGCCTTCTGGGCGGTGGCGCTTTCCAGAGACTCCTTGATTTCCTGACGGCGGCCGGCAAAGAAACCTTTGATTTTCGGGCCCAGCAGATACACCAAAAACCCGATGATCATGGCGGCGTTCAGAGTTTTCCAGGCAAAGTCTTTCCACTGCGTGCCGCCATGCCCCCCCTCGCCGCCGCCGGAGGCAAAAGCCAGGGCCGCGGAAAGCAATACGAAAGCCAGCGAAAGAAGGATTGAAAGCCTAAAGGAACGAAATGAAGATTTCATTGAACTCTCCTTCCCAGGACCTTTTCGGCAATTTCCAGCGAAAGCCTGCGGGACTGGCCGTCCAGGATCTGACGGGCAGCCTGCATTTCCGCGTCCATCTTCTTTTGAAACTCCTGGGTCATGAGGGGGATTTCACTGCGAACGGCGTCCACGACGCGTTTGGCTTCCGCCGCGCCTTCGCCGATGATTTCTTTTTTCAGGTCGGAGGCGCTGGTCTTGGCCTTGCTTAACTTTTCATCGTATTCGGCGGCTTTTTTATTCACGGAATCATTGAAAAGCTTTATCTCGTTGCCCAGCTCGTCCAACTGCTTTTTGCGGCGTTCCAGAATGGATAACAGGGGTTTGTAAAGAAGAAAATTAAGGATGAAAATCAAGGCTATGAACGTAGCCATCTGAACCAGGAGCGTATAATCGGGGATTACGGTAACCACAACTGACCTCGTCTCTTTTCCAGACCTTCCCGGCCTTCAACGAACGCTGATTTGCGCAGGAAGATGCATTAAATTTGATCCGACATTTCAAACAGCGTAATCTCTGGGAGTGATTTGCTTCAGACAACGTAAGGCTTGCATCAAGCCGGGCTTCTGCTGAACCTAGCCACACCGCGAGGACGGAGGTTACTAATCACACCCGCATAGGGTTTGTCAAGCTTTTTTATGACCGGCGGTCTAATTTTGGCAAAACCAATATTATGCTAATGATTTTGAATGCTTGATGTAAATTATTTTCCTGCCAAAGCGATTCTTTTTTGCTCTTTCGCCTCGCTCATGCGCGATTGGCCGTCAAAAACCGCCCCCTCCTCCATGACGAAAACCGGCGCCTTCACGTCGCCTGCAAGTTTGCCCGTGGAGTGGATGTTGATTTTTTCCTTTACTGCGATGTTGCCCTGGACTTCGCCGGCGATAAAAATGCTGCCGACTTCAATATCGGCCTTGACCGAAGCGCCTTCCCCGACATCCACCGCCCCCTGTCCGAAAATCTCCCCCTGGAAATCGCCGTCAATGCGCACGTGCCCGGTAAAAATCAGCTTCCCGATGAATTCGGCGCCCTTTCCCAAAAAAGCCTTGGTGTCGTCCAGACGTTTCTTTTTTTCCCACATGCCCTGCTCCTTGCGGTCCCGAAACGAAAATCCTCAGCGCTGCAATATGAATCTGCGCACGCTCACATTCATCAGCAGTCCGATCGCCGCCATCAGGGAAACCACCGCCGAACCGCCGTAGCTGATGAACGGCAGCGGAATGCCGACGACCGGCAGGACGCCCAGCACCATTCCCATATTGATCAGCACCTGCCAGGCGATCAGCGCGGTAATGCCGAACGCCAGTATCGTGCCCAATAAATCTTTTGAATGCAAGGCAATTTTTAATCCCCAGATAATGAGGGACGTAAAAATCACCATCAGCGCCAGGCCGCCGAGAAATCCCCACTCCTCGGCAAACACGGAGAAGACGAAGTCGGTCTGCTGTTCGGGCAGAAACTTGAGCTGGGTCTGGGAGCCCTTCAAAAAGCCCTTGCCCAGAAACCCCCCGGAGCCGATCGCGATCATGGACTGAATGATGTGGTATCCCGTGCCCAGCGGGTCGCTTTCGGGAGACAGAAACGTCAGCAGGCGGTTTTTCTGATAATCTTTTAAAAAATGCCAGGCCGGCGGCATCAGGACCATAACGCTCGCGACGGCGATCACGATGGATTTCCAGTTCATTCCGATGAACAGAACGATGGAAGCGGAAACGAGAACGATCATCAGCGCCGTCCCCAGATCCGGCTGTTTCAAAATCAAAGCGCAGGGAAGCATCACCATCCCGAACGGAACCAAGAGCTCCCTCAGGCGGTAAGGCTCATGCGACTTGTGATCGTCAAAATACCGGGCCAGGGCGAGGATAATGCTGATTTTCATCAGCTCGGAAGGCTGGAATAAAAAAACGCCGAACGAGATCCACCGCTGCGCCCCGTTGGCCGTGTGGCCGAACAGCGCGACCGCGACAAGCGACGCCATCGAAAACGCGTAAAGGCCGTACGCCGCGCGGTTGAAGTAGCGGTAATCGATTAAAAAGGCGACCATCATGAAAAACAGGCCGAAGGCAATCCATTGAATCTGTTTTAAATACAGGGGTGTCGCGTTTTCGCCCAGGCTGAAGCCGGTGGAATAGATATTGACGACGCCGATGGCGCAGATCGACATCACCAGGGCAAACAGCGTCTTGTCGAAATTCTGAAAGATGCGCCGATCGTATTTGAAAAACATAAAGCCTCCCCGTGCTTACCCTTGCGGCTTTCCGTTTCCGGAAGGCGGCGGCGTTTGCGAACCTGCAGCCGCCTGCCGGGGCCGCTCATTTTTCTTGCCGTCGAAATACGCCTTTAAAATCCTGCGGGCGATCGGCGCGGCCACCGCGCCGCCGCCGCCGGCGTGCTCGGCAACGACGGATACTACGATTTCCGGACGCCTGGCCGGCGCGTAGCAGACAAACAGCGCATGGTCCTTATGAAACGCCGCGATTTTTTTCCGGCGGCGCGCCTGTTCATCCTGCGGCAGACCGACCACCTGCGAAGTCCCCGTTTTGCCGCAGACGTCCGCGCCGGCGATGCGCGCCGCGTAGCCGGTGCCCCCGTTTTCATTCACGACGCCCCACAGCGCCTGCCTCAGGAGCGCCGCGATTTTTCCGTCGAGGCCGAGCTCTCCCTTTTTTTCAGGCGGATATTCCCGGACCACGCCGCCCTGGGGCGCTTCAATCCGCTGCACCAAGTGAGGGCGCCACAGCGTGCCGCCGTTGGCCAGCGCGGCGTAAGCCTGCGCAAGCTGCAGCGGAGTGGTCAGATTGAATCCCTGTCCGATGGAAATCGATATGGTTTCGCCCATCTGCCACGGCTCTTTCACCCGGGCCAGCTTCCAGCTCTTCGTGGGAACCAGACCCTTTCGCTCATGGGCCAGCTCAACGCCGGTCGCGTCGCCCAGGCCGAACCGTTTCGCGTAGTCCGCGATGCGATCCACGCCCAGCTTTTTCCCGACGGTGTAAAAATAGACGTCGCAAGACTCCACCAGCGCCCGGTGCAGATTGACCGGCCCGTGCCCGTTTTTTCTCCAGCAGCGATAGGTCCGGTTGCCCAGAACAAAAGATCCGTTGCAGTGGATCCGGGTTTCGGGGGTGATCACCCCCTCTTCCAGCGCCGCCGCCGCCACGATCAGCTTGTAGGTCGAGCCGGGCGGATATTGCCCGGCAATCGCCCGGTTGGACATGGGTTTCAGCGGATCCTTCTGCAGCTTTTCCCACTCTTCACGGGCAATGCCGCTGTTGAATAAATTCGGGTCGAAAGACGGCGAGCTGACCATCGCCAGAATGGCGCCGGTTTGCGGATCCATCGCGACCGCCGCGCCCGGTCTTCCCTCAAAGGCCTCCCAAGCCGACTTCTGAAGGGCGGCGTCAATCGTCAGCACCACGTTGGAGCCGGGAACCGGATCGATCCGCCCCAAATTCTTGATGACCTTGCCGGTCACGTTCACTTCGACCAGTTCATTGCCCCGGCGCCCGCGCACATAGGAATCCAGCGCTTTTTCAATGCCCGATTTCCCCGTGATGTCGCCCGAGGCGTAATCCCCGTCCGGCTTTTCCAGCTCCTCCCTGCTGACTTCCCCCGTGTAGCCGATGATCGGCGCGATGACCTCCCCGTCCAGGTAAAGCCGGACGGGCGTGACATCCACATAGACCCCCGGCAGATCCAGGCTGTTGGTTTCCACCAGGGCCACTTTTTCCATGCCGACGTTTTTCTCCAGCCGGACGGGAAGATAGGACTTCAGCGTTCTGGGAAGAGTCTGGCCCTCGGGAAATTCAAGGGATTTGACGGCGTAGAGGTCCTGAAGCTTCGCGAGGAGCGCCTCGTGATCGACCCCCCGTGCGGGCAGGTACAGCACGTCAAAGGAGGGGCGGTTGTCCACGATCACAAAACCGTTGCGGTCCATGATCAGGCCGCGCAGGGGCTGTATCCTGCGAAAGCGGACGGCGTTGTTTTCCGAGCGCTGCTTGAGCTCGTCCCCCTTGACGATCTGCAGATACCACAGGCGGATCATCAGGACGGACAGGGCCGCGCAAACCAGGATCATCACCACGGCAAGCTTGCGCCGAAAGTCCACCGGCTCCGGCCCGTTTTGAAGTCTGCCCGGTTTATCCATACGCCAACAATCTTTCCACCCTGCGCATCGCGTAAAAGAAGCACACCGACAGAACGCTGACCAGCAGGGTCTGCGGCGCCAGGACGGGGAGGATTTTATCGACCATGTCGAAGCCAAACACCCACTGGTAGAGCAGAACCAGCGCCAGCGATTCCGCCGCCGAACAGACCAGGCTGAAGCCGGCGATCAGGTAAAGCCTTTGCGAATCAATCTGCGAGGAAACAAACCAGGCGAGCAGGAAAATGAAGACATACAGCAGCGTGAACAGCCCGAGAAGGGACCCGGACAGGCAATCCATCGCCAGCCCCACGACAAGGGAAAGGGCCGCTCCCTTCCACAGCTCCAGGCGAAAGCCGGCGTAGATCACCACGATCAGCGACAACTCCAGCGTGACGAGGCCGGAAAAAAGAATTTCGGCCAGCTTGGACTGCAGAACCACCAGCACGACGGCCATGAAAGGCAGCAGAATGTAATACATCATTTTGCGGCCTTCCTTTCCCGGAACGGATCCTTTTTCTCCCCCGCCAGAACCAGCACCTCCTCCAGCGAGGTAAAATCGGCAAAAGGAGCCACCCGGATATTCAGAAACATTCCGGCGTCCGCCCGGTCCGTATGGACCACCTTTCCGACCAGCAGCCCCTTGGGAAAAATGTTGCTCAGGCCGGACGTCAGAATCACATCCCCTTCCCGAACGTCCTGAATCTTGGAGATGTACCGGATGACGCACCCGCGCGATCCCGCTCCGCGAAGCATTCCCTGCTGACGCGTCCTTTCGACGAGCACATCCGCGCTGGAGCCCTCGTCAATCAGAAGCTGAACCCTGGCGCTGTGCAGGGAAACATTCGTCAGCCGCCCGATGAGTCCGGGAAGCGCCATCACCGGCATGCCCGGCTTCAGCCCCTGCGCTTCTCCCTTGTCGATCCAGAGGGTCTTGGCCAGAGCTGCCTGCTCCCTGCCGATCACGCGGGCCGCGATAAAGCGGTAGGGCTCCCGCTCCGCGAGCGACAGAAGCGCCTGCAGCCGCTGGGCCTCCAGATGTCCCTGCCGGTAGAGCGTCATCCGCGCCTCGAGCTCGCCTATTTCCGTCTTCAGTTTCCGGTTTTCTTCTTCCAGACCCACCAGGCGGATGTAGCGCGTCCAGGCGTTTCCGACGCTTTCGACGCACAGCGTGAACAGTTTTTGAACCGGCGCCGCCGCCCCCAGCGCAAGCCTCTGCACCAGGCTCTGGCCGGCATCGTATTTCAGGCCGTACGAAAAAAGGAAAAGCGCGGCGAGAATCACCGCTCCGACAAAGAGGACGGCTCGATAATTTTTAAAAAACATGATCTACCCAAACTATCCGCCGCCTTGGAAGACCGGGCGGCCAGGCGGCGTCAGACCTGAATCGTCACCTCTTTGAGCACATCGAGCTGATCCAGCGCCATGCCGGCGCCGCGAGCCACGGCGCTGAGCGGATCGTCGGCCACCGTGACGGGAAGACCGGTTTCCTCCCGCACCAGGATATCGAGATTCTTCAAAAGCGCTCCGCCGCCGGTCAGCACGATGCCGCGGTCCACGATGTCTCCGGCCAGCTCCGGCGGCGCGTTTTCCAGCGCATCCTTGATTGTGTCCACGATCATCGTCACCGGCTCGATGATCGCTTCCCGGATTTCATCGGAACTGACTTCGATCGTCTTGGGAATGCCGGAGATGAGATCGCGCCCCTTCACGTCGATCGTTTTGATCTCCGCCATCGGATAGGCGCAGCCGACTTCCGTCTTGATCAATTCCGCCGTCCGCTCGCCGATGAGCAGACTGTATTTCCGCTTCATGTACTGAACAATTTCATCATCGATCTTGTCGCCGGCCATGCGCACCGACTTGGCATACACGATGCCGGACAGCGAGATGACCGCCACTTCCGTGGTGCCGCCGCCGATGTCAACCACCATGGAGCTGATGGGCTCGGCAATGGGCAGACCCGAACCGATCGCCGCCGCCATCGGTTCTTCGATCAGATAGACTTCGCGGGCGCCGGCCGATTCGACCGTCTCGCGCACCGCGCGACGCTCCACCTGCGTAATCCCCGAGGGCACGGAAACAATGATGCGGGGGCGCACCAGGGATTTGCGGTCGTGAACGCACAGAATGAAATGCTTGAGCATCGCCTCCGTGATGTCGAAATCCGCGATGACGCCGTCGCGCATGGGACGGATCGCCACGATATTGCCGGGGGTGCGGCCCAGCATGCTCTTGGCCTCGTTGCCGACGGCCAGCACCTTCTTGACGCCGTGATGATTCTTATGCACGGCAACCACGGAAGGTTCGTTCAGCACGATTCCCTTTCCCTTCACGTAAACGAGCGTATTGGCGGTTCCGAGATCAATCGCCAGATCATTGGAAAACCTTCCCAGAATATAATCGAACAGCATGAGTCCTCCCGAATTCTCCATGAATATATCGTACTTATGGATATTTGCGGGTCTATATCGTATTTCAACGGCCTAAGCAACGCCTTTTTAAAATGTATTTGCAATTTGCCCCTTCCTGTAATACTAACGGCGCGAATAACCCCGGTTATGAGCTCAATCACCGCATTCAAGGAGACGCTATGCTGAAATTTTTCCGCAAACATGCGCGAGGCTGGTTCATGCT
>ERZ724518.1070-NODE-1070-length-12137-cov-6.822132_pt1 | contig 12137 bp, 18 predicted proteins | sample MGYA00376051_ERZ724518 | MGnify/ENA primary metagenome ERZ724518 (study PRJEB28724, sample SAMN07190885) | wastewater metagenome | isolation source: influent of sewage treatment plant in Hong Hong | place: Hong Kong | collected 2016-03-17 ... | reverse complement strand
GAAGGCAAAACTCTTTGAGATTGCTAAAGACAAATCAATACCAGAACCAATTAAGCAGATGTTTTTAAAAAAACAGATGACTTTAATTAAATCTGTCATAAATGATATTATCAAAACTAAAAAACAAATTATCAAAACTAATAATCGAAAACGTAAAATTGCAACGCCTGCGACTATATAGCAATCTCAAAGAGCATAGAGTTAGGCAACATGACTGAACGCACGACCTAAGCATTTTTCGTAGTAAGTACGATCAGCAATGTCATTTGCGTTGTAAAGCAGTTTTCTAACAAGAAAATTCTTTGCAGGTGCAAACGGCTTCCTAATCAACTTCATTCCTACTTCTTCAGGCGTTCTGTTCTTCTTTAAAATTTCATTGCAGTGCTTACATGCACAGCAACAATTCTCAAAAGAACTCTTACCACCTCTAGAAATAGGTAAAATGTGATCAATTGTTCTATCATCTGTAGTACATCTATATTTAAAGGCTTTACCCATATTATCATAGTGCCAGTATTGACAAATATTGTCATCTCTATCAAAGATAGCATCAACACTGTAATCTCGCTTCTTTACAGGTACACCAGATAAAAACAAATTCAATAATCTCACAACTAATGGCCTCGGAATAACTTTTGTTACAGTATGAATCACATCAGTTGGGTGAGATTCAACAATTTGAATCTTGTTTTTACACTTCCATTTCAAAATTTTCTTAATACTTTTTTCTTTTTGCCAGAATTGCCAATTTGCGGTTAGAACAATAACAGCAGTAGACATGACTAAACTCCTTTTAAATAATAGTTGAGGTCAACACTTAAACAGATAAACGTCTATTGGCTTAGAAAGCCAGCCAAAACCATTTGTCATTTGTCCTCCTTTCTTATTTTACTTGCCTCGGTAATAAAATGTTCACCAACAGCATGATACAATTCTTTCTTTGCTATATTCTCGTCAAATCCCTCTTCAGCAACTTTTAGCATCCAAGGATATAAATTCAATATCTTCATAAGTGCAATCACCTCAGGATCATCTTGATTACTATCTAATGATCTTTGAGGCAAACTTAATATTCTTTCAACTTCTGCCTGAGAATGACCCATTGATTGAAGTTGTATCAGAGTTTCTTGAACAAGGTTCATTTTAATTATTCGTAATTACGACCACCAACACTTGCCCCTGCAATTTCTTGCCAATCACGAACTTTTCTAATGCGCAAATTGTATGCATAAACCTCTTCTAATAACTTACAATCAATTGATAATTCATTACAACGACCAATAATTGCACCCAAATCTTTTGGAAAACATTTTCCACCAAATCCACGCTCAGTTGTTACACTAATGTGACTTTCACCAATTCTCGAATCAAGTGATACTGCAGTTTTTACATCGTCATAGCTAACGTTTTCAGATTGACAAATGTCATAAAAAATATTTGACACAGCAACTTTCGTTGCAAGTAATACATTACATTGATATTTTACTGCTTCAGCTGCTGACAAACTCATCTTAAGAATTTTGGTCTCAGGAAAACAGGATCTATAAAGATCAATAAGCTTTTGTGCAACCCAATCATTATCAGCACCAACTATAATACGATCTGATGTTACAAAATCCTGAAGATAATTCGCTTCAGTCAAAAATTCAGGATTAAATGAAAAGTGAACATCTGGATACATTTTTGCATATTGACGCGTTGTACCAGGTACAATCGTAGATTTAATGATGACTAATTTTCCTTGTCCAACAATTTTCCGACAAATTTGATCTATCATCTCATCACAAATGGAAAGATCAATTTTTAGCTTGTCTTCATAAAATGGTGTAGGAAGACAAACAAATATAAACTCACTCTTTTCTAAAACTTCAGAAAGTTCATTTTGCGGCTTATACTTATCATAAATTAGGACTTCATGTTTTGGCATACGACCATTTTGCTTATCATATTCAGAAAATCCATATGCAACGGCTTTACCAACAAATCCATACCCTATAATACCAATGACACTCATTTTTATCTCCCCTATTAATTTCTTTGCGGTTTAATTACTGTACAAAAATAGCAATCTGACCACTGTTCTGAAAGAAAATCATATTCTTTTTCGGCTTCATCAAAATTATCATAAGGATAAACTTCAACTGGTGCATCATCACGTTTTCGAATAACAAAATATTTCGGTTCATTCATTTTCAAATTCTAATTTATTTTATCTCTGAATCAATCTAAAAAAGTCATCATGTCTCTTTATTTTTTCTAACAAGGTCTCTTTAAAAGTAGACCAACTGTCTTCATGATCTATCACTTCTTCACATGCTCTTTTGATGTCGTCGGCTGCAACTTTTACTTGCTTTAGATGTTGATTAACTTCACTATTTATTGAATCCATTTGATTTTTTCATCCTTCAAATGTGGTTCACATGTCATCTCTCTTGTCCAAAAAGACGATCCTTCTTTAACTACGACTAGTCGATCTATTCTATTTCTATACACTTCAGATGAAGTCTTAAGTAAAACACAATAGTAACAGAAACCATGCCAATCATTATCAAAGTCTATTACTTTAACCCAATTAAAAGCTCGATCTGATGCTGTATTTGACAATCGTGCGACCGCAATAAACTCATCATCAACTTTATACAATGGCACTTTCTCTTCTTTATGTCTCTTAACTTTTCCATGTCTAATTCGTTCTTCAACCTCTTTAGCTTTATTACGCACATCTCTAAATTTTTCAGTATTACTAATACCTATAGTCTTGTCAGTTACCGGTGAAATGTTCATTATTGAACTCCATATCTTTCTTTAAGCTTATCTTGACTTCGTAAAAATCGTCTAACTTGTGTATGAGTAATATTCCATTTTTCACTAAGATAAGCGATTGTACCACGTTTTGACAAATCAATATTCTTAATATCTTCAAATCGTGTTTGCATTTCTTTATTAAGATTGTCAATTGTTTCATATTTATTCTTAACACTACCTGAAAAAGATGGTCGTTCTATTTTGATATTATTAGATTTTAAAAATTTCTTAAGATGTCTTTTTGTAATCTTAAATTTTTTAGTAATATCATTTATAGTTGATGTTGTCATACATGAATTTATGATTTCATCTTTATTTTCATTAAGAATATGATCATCAAGTGCTTTTTTGGTCAAAATTTTGTTAAAACACGGTATTACTTTTTTGTTTAAAGCATTTAGAATTGTTAACTTGACATTTTCAAAATCTTTTAAGATATTGATTGCTGGAATGTTTATTACTTTCCAACCTTTTGATATTAAATATTGCTCTCGTAATTCGTAATACTCAAATAATTTTCCTTGTTTATCATAGTGCTGATTTCCATTGATTTCAATTGCTATTTTGTCATTAATAAACGCAAAGTCAATTTTGTAATTTTTGTCAAAATCATCCGGTGTATATTCTGCAATTATTTTGTCAGTAAATGATGTTTCTAACCATTCCCTGGCTGCTTTTTCAGGAAATGATTCATAATTAAATCGCCAGTTATGTTTATCTTTATTATTTTTCAACCATTCTTTTCGTTTAATTGACAAATGCTGTTTTTGTTCTTCAGTGTGCTTAAAGCTTTCAGGATGCGATTTGTAATTAAGTTTATTTACTTCTGATCGAGTTCTTATTTTACCTTTTAGTACATACATGATGAATTTTGGATTGAAACCTAATCGTTTAAGTTCATCACGAGACGCACCATTTTGATATAATTCTAATATCTTTTCCTTATCACCTGGTTTAACTGTACATTCTTCTTCATGTCTTGAAAATGCTCCCTGATTACCAAATACACGAGTACATTTTGAACATATTACTTTTTGTTGCTTAAGCATAAATATTTGTAATAAAACGCGCTCGGCCGGAGTCGAACCAGCATTTATAGATTAGAAATCTATGACACTTTCCGTTGTGTTACGAGCGCAATCTATTTTCATTTTCTTCTTTGAAGTTTTGCGATGTCTTCACCTTGTTCTTTTAACCATAACAAAATTCTGCTAGTTATAAATGCACTTAAATTGTCACCCATACCCGAATCTTTTGCAAATCTAACTAACTCATTGTAAGTAGACTGCTTAAATTTAATTTGCACCAATTTAGATTTAGTTGTTTTCGTTAATTGTCTATTTACTCTTTGCTTCACTTTTTCAAACGCAATCTTAAACTTTGAATCAATACTGTTTTTAAGTGTTCTCATGTTCAAAATTTTTCATAAAAGAAAAGATTTTTTTTGCTCTTTCAAACCATGACATAATATTTTTTGATAAATCGTCGAACTTGTGTATGACTTATTTGCCATTGTTTGCTTAATTGACTAATTGAACCATACTTAGTTAAATCAAGATTTTGAACATCTTTTATTCTTTTGTTAATCTCATTTTGTAAATTTGTCAATGTTTTATATTTATTTTTAGTACTACCCAACAATTCTGTTCTAACATTTAAAAATTTTAGGACTTTAGTAATGTGACGAAGTTTAACCTTAAGTATATCTGCTATTTCTTTCTTAGTATGACCGGTTTTGAATAGATTTACAATCATATCGTATTTGTCTTTAAGCGATTCTAATATAGTTGGTTTAGTCAGTTTTTTAATTTTTGGTTTTATATAACCATTATAACGTTTATTTTTAATATTTTTTCCTCTATAACAATCAGTTAATGCATGACAGTTTGGACAAAGAATTTCAAGATTTTCAAGTCTATTATCTTTTTTATTTCCATTTTTATGTTCTAATTCTAATGGAATAGGTTTTTCTTGCCATGTTGTTAATTTGCATCTTGCACACTCTTGCTTAAAAATACCTTCTTTAATTAATCGTTTTCTAAGTCTATTCGAATTCGAGTATGTTGATTGTTCGACTAATATTTCGTTAAGTGGGACAAAACCCATAACTTTATGATTTTTAACTTTGTAATGACCCGTGAAATGCTCGATTGATATATTATAGCTTTTAATATAGCGTTTGAGTATTACATAATGACGACCTGATCCATTAAGATTTAGTTTCTTAAATACATCTTTATATGAAAATGACGTATTAACCGCATTTTCTAATTCATCTTTTTTAAATATTATTTTAGTGTGATTTGGTATCATATTTTAAATGCCCGAGGCCGGACTTGAACCGGCATGATCGTGAGATCGAGGGATTTTCATACTACTATAGTTTTCACTACCAAGTTTGAGCTTGTTTGTAGTCTGGACTTTCTCTTTACCATGGGATGAAAATCCTTTAGGTACTCTCCGTAAAGTCTCTACACCTTCCAAATTTCTTTGGCTTGGCTCGGGATTGCCAGTTTAAAGGTTCCCCCGAATTTGAAGAATTCTACTTCTCAAGTTTCCCTGAGAGCACTCAAATAGTCAAAGTCCCTTGTGTCTGCCATTCCACCACTCGGGCATGTCAAAGAGCAATGTCAAAGAACATCAAAGATCATCTACATTCACAAACTTAATTCTAATATCATCCATTAAAACAATCTTGTTCTGAACCGCGTCATCTATCAAAATTGTTTTTATCGGCTCTACTGAAACTTTTGAAAAAACAAAATCTTCAAAAGATCTTTCCTTACCCCACAATGTACTCAGCTCTAATGAATCCATGTTTATTCTATTACGTTGCCGCACTATAGTTAGAATTTCTTCCTTTGTTGGTATATCATTTACTGATACTTGCAAACAATTTTCAATTTCTTCTTTAATAGATTTTTCAAAGTGTTCTCGATCAATATTGTTCCAAATAGCAAAGGAAAATATATTAATCTCTTTAAAACCATGTTTATTGACAAACTGTTTGACTCTATCTATATTGATTAAGAATGGTTGATCCCAACTCCTAATTATTGTTTCCTCTAAATCTATATACAAAATCTTCTTCATATATGGTGGCGCTGGTGAGACTTCAACTCACAACTCCTTGTTTAAGAGACAAGTACTCTAAGCAGTTGAGTTACAGCGCCATAGTCCTTCAAAATGGCCATGACAGGATTTGAACCTGTACGCCTTGCGGCATGCGGTCCTAAGCCGCACATGTCTGCCGTTCCATCACACAGCCAAAATTTCATAGAATCTTTTCAATCTTTGCTAAAATTTCTGAACCTAAATGTAATATGTTACCATGATGCCATACAGATATTTGACGGTGATTGTCATCTGCCGCAATCTGTTTCTGAATAGTCTTATCTAAATCATAAGCTATCTTTGCTTTGTCATTAACCTCTTTATTTGCTATGCCATAACTTTGCCCTGAAGCAAAATCAAACAGAACATTTTTAATTTCGTCACAAAGCTGCTTAATTTTATCCCATTGCTCATGTGTAATTTTCTTGAAATCACTATAAAACAAATTAAATAATGTCTCTTTTACAATCTCAGTCTGCCCCATACCAACTCGCGTATACAAATCTAAAGCTTCTTCTACAACTTTCAATTGTTTCATAGTCAATGTAAGTTGATATTTTGCTTCTTGTTCCATTCTTAATCCTAAAAATGCTGTTGGTGAGACTTGAACTCACACAAGATTGCTCTCAATGGCTTTTGAGGCCACCGTGTATGCCATTCCACCACAACAGCTAACATGTCAAAGATCGACATTTCTTACAATTTCTATTACAAGGCTTTCTTTTCATGACATCCCTATCGGAGGTTTCCCAGGTTGAAGCTTTTGCAATCTGATCTGAGTCTCAGATTTTGCAAAATACTTCATAGGATCGGTTTTAATCTGCTCTAATTCAATTCGTGCACCAACATCATCTAAGGACTTAAAAGGAATCTTAATCACGACAAGATAGTCATTTTCAATCCGCGGAGCAAATTCTTCTTTAACAACAATTTTTTCAGGAACAGATTCAACTGAAACATTTTCATCAGCCATAGATTCTCCTTTGCATCAGTACTGTAGATAAAAGTTAAATGACCCGGGAGGTAGTCGAAACCTCATTCCATCATTAAAAGTGATGTACTCTGCCGTTGAGTTACCAGGTCATATTCACTGCAATTTTTTTTTGTCAGTTTTTCAATTCATATAATTTTAAAAGTCTACGTACTTGAGTATGCGAAACATGCCAAAGTTTTGAAATTTGAGTTATAGAACCAAATTTAGTTAAATCAATATCTTTTATTAAGGCTATTCTATCATTAATTTTCTGTCGTGAAAGTTGATCATTTTTATTTGTACGTTCTTGTTTTTTAGTTTGTCTTTCAGCTTTATGTCGTTCTTTAGTTGTTCGCAACATTAAAAATGATTTATCAATTTCTTCATTTATGTTAATAGACGTATTCTCTAAGTGTATTTTCAATAATCTAATACAGTCATCTACATTTCTTAATACATGTTTTGCTTTAAACCTAACTACAGTCCAACCTTGCTGTTTTGCGAATTTATCTCTTTTGTTGTCAATTTCTATAGTTTTTTCTAATTTGTGTGTATCACCATCAATTTCAACATCTATTTTTAACAAAGGGAATGCAAAATCATATTCATATAGACTATTTCGATAATATTGTATGTATCCAGTAATATTGTTGTCATCTAGTGCTTTCTTAAACATTTTTTCAGGCCAACTATCTCTTGATGAGTGATTTTTTAAATAAGGTACTTCATCAGGATGTTCTTGCAAATATTTTTTCCTTGCAATTGAAATTAATTTCTTAGTTTCTTCTGAAAGCTTAACTGAATGCAATTTGTACCAATTCGTCACAGCTTCTGATCTTGATCGTCTATGACCAGTTAACACTATATTTATTACACCTTTAGAATAACCTTTTGCACAAAGATCTTGTAGTGCAAGGCCATTGTTATACAATTCTAATATCTTTTTACAATCATCATCATTCACACAGATGTGCCTGTCATAATTTCCTAAATTAAATGTTTTTCTACATTTATTGCACAATTTTTTTGTGTGAAAAGCATTCATTATTTTCTATTCACTCTCCATATCGGTTCAGGTTCAATGACCTGTAATTCTCCTGTCAAATAGGACGCTCTAATGCGCGGCTTCGGATCATACATAAATCGGTAATCACAGATGTCCCATGTATCTCCAAATTTTCTGTATGCTTTTCCATCTGCAATTTCTGTTGTCTTTCTAACAATTTTGTTTGCATGCCGCTTTTCAAACTGCCGTCTCTTTGACCCTTTGTAGCCGTCTGTGTACCACGGCTTTCGCGTTGACCTTGACATGTTATAACTCCTTGTTAAGGTAATTACAACATATCAGCCTCATTTTGTGTATTCAGTTTAAAGTACATAGTAAAACTATCCTCTTTCAAATAAATTTGGGCTGGGTAGGACTCGAACCTACGAAGACTGTTAGATCGGTGGGTTTACAGCCCACTGCACTTGCCGCTATGCGACCAACCCAAAATTTTCATTGTTAGCGACTGGATTTGAACCAGCACAAGCTTTTGCCCACAAGACTCTTAATCTTGCATGTCTACCAAATTTCATCACACTGACTCCAAATAGAAAAGGCTCCACCTTTTGAGTAGAGCCTTTGTAAAACTTATGAGTGAAGTTTTACAACTCTACCCCTTCTGTCATTCGTTTATATGACAGGCGTAAATATCTCTTAGGGAGAGAAGAACCCAACATCATAAGTTCTATTATCCTTTCTTTTTCTTTCAAAAATGAACTGCTACTTCTTTACCGAGAGAAGAAGTGCGAAGAACGAATGCTTTCTTTCTGCCGTTAAGAAAGCAATGAAGAACGGTTTGTCATAAATTAATTCTAAAGTAAATCAATAATAAATTATATAATCATCTACTAATATTTCTTGTTCTCATATATTTCATTTATCCACATCTTTTTTAATCTCATATATTAAATCAATGAGATTTTTACTTCATGTGGCTCCCTCCATTAATTAGGTTATTACTCCTATAGACCTTTACTAGACCTTAAACAATTAAGTATTTACATAATCATGCAAATTATCAATGAAATTACTTTGAATGGTCTTTTATATCTATGATTAATTCAGATGAAATAGGTCCATCGATAACTAAACTACCACTACCTAAACCATTATCATACTGTTCTTCTATTCTATCAAATAATGCTTTTACCATCTCAGGATGTTTTCTAACATCTTCCCAAGAATAAGCTGACTTTGTTTTTAGAATTTGTTCAACATATTTATCTGGTAAATCACCTTCAGGATCAGGAAAAATCTTATCAATAACATCAGCTGTCTTTATTTTAACTTCACCTGACCCTAAATTTCTCCAACCCTCACCTATTGAAAAATAATTAAAATCTTTGTTAAAGCCATGTTGTTTAATGTTTTTTAGATTTTTTACATCTGTACTATGATATATATAAGGTTCTTTCTCCAGAAGCTTTTGTCTAAATGCATCAAGTTGTTTTTGATACAATTCTTGACCAGGTAACTTAAACACTTCTTTCTTTTTTGCTTGAAGCTTTTCTTTAAGATCTTTTGATTTAGGCTTCGCCGTCAACTTCTTTTTACTTTTTGGATGACGCTTAAGGTACATTTTTTGATCTTCAAGAGACATGTCTTGCCATTTTCTAGCAACTTTTAAAAATTCTGATTGTATAATAGCTAAATAATTCATAATGCCTCTTTATGAATATTCGCTTATAAAAATACTTAAAAGCGGGTGATGAGATTCGAACTCACAACCTCAGCCTTGGCAAGGCCGCGCTCTAAACCATTGAGCTATACCCGCAAATGTCAAAGAATAACGGAGAGTGCAGGACTTGAACCCGCATATCCTTTCGGACGGCTGATTAGTAATCAGCTGCTCTACCATTGAGCGAACTCTCCTAGTTCTAACCATGAGCTTATAATTTTTGTATAACAATTTCTATCCCTCTTTTTTCTCGATCTACATTAAGAAAGACTATCTTTAAATTAGTAGTTAGAATGTATTTGTTTCCATTTCGATCATTTGCGATTAGTTGATCATTATCCACATCAAGATCCCATTTGTGAGATTCAGACCAACGTTGATAACTTCCTTCTTTGATATGGTGCTGAAGAATAACACATCCACCCATTCTTACTGACATTACAAGATTGTTAAATGATTTCACAATATCAGTTGTATGATCAAGCGAGTTGATTGCAAATGCACAATGGAATTTTTTACTTATATTGAGAGCTTCTCCAGCACCTTGTATTGGTTTAATTGGAAAATTCATAATATTGTATTTTTTATAAAGACTTGCATAAGCATCAGCTAAAGGATCTATTGCAACAACTTCTATCAAGCCAATATCTACTCCATAAGCTAAAGTTGAAAGCGGTCCTGAACCTAATTCAAGCACTTGATAAGGTTGTTCTCCTGAAAATGATCTAAAACTAAGCTCTAATAACTTCTCCGGGAAATCTTCCTTGCGCAACTTGGGATCAAGCCTTCTCATAATGTACTTAGTAAATTTCCCTTTAAGAGACAACTCTTTATCCCAAAAATGCATTTCTTCTTTTTCACCATGTATTTCTTCGTTTTCACCATTATTCATAATGTAATCCTCCTAAATTGAACAAACTCTCCAAAAATTGGCGGGGTTGACGGGACTCGAACCCGCGACCTCCTGCGTGACAGGCAGGCGCTCTAACCAGCTGAGCTACAACCCCGTAAATTCTTAAGCAATGCGCCTGGAGGAACTCGAATCCCCACCTTCAGATTCGTAATCTGAACCCCTATCCAATTAGGAAACAGGCGCATGAAATTTTCTTTGTATCTTCATCAATAATTCTTCAGCTCGTTTATAATCAGGTTCATCTGGTAGTGTTGATCTCACAAATGCCTCTTGTGCCAACACGAATAATCTTTCAGCCTCTTGTTTGACTCTGTCTAAAGGCCATTCACCTCTCTTAATTGACTTCAATTCTTCAGCATCATGTCTAAAAACATTCAATTTCTTTTCTGTAAGAAATTCTATGCCCATTTTCAATAATCTAATAAGATGCGCAGCATTTTTTGTGTCATATGAAAACTTTTCTACCAATTCTTTCCGTTTTGCTCCCATGTAACCTTCAAATGCAAAATTCTCCATTTTATGCAATTGATTATAAGCATAACCAGTAAAACTTTTATACACACATTTGGATATGAATATGTCTCTATTCTCAATAAGCAATCGTCCAAGTTCACTAATATGAATGTAGTGATTATCTCTTAACCACAATAAACTAATCACATTAGGATTCTGTTGTAATAATAATTTGATGTACTTCTTAATTTCATATATTACAACGTCCCATTCGCCTTGTTGAACTTCTTGCTGTTCATTATTTACATTCCGTTTACCTTTTAGTTTAGGATCCCGTTCTAATCCAAAATATTCACTTAATGGAAGTATGCAAACTCCCATCACATCTTTGTCGTCAATTGAATTAGGGTCATTTTTAGGCACATATGTATTATGACTAATAGAACCTACATAACCCAAAAGAATCGTTCCTTCAGGAATAATTTCTTTTGTTTGCTCAATAGAAAGACCACTTAATTGAATGGACATTTAATGACTCCTAATTGTAATCATTGGCGACAGACGATATCGAGTCGTCGACCTACTGCGCTTCAGACAGTCGCTCTACCAACTGAGCTATGTCGCCATGAAAGCAGCTGATGGGAATCGAACCCACATTAGATGGTTGGAAACCACCAATTCTGCCATTGAATTACAGCTGCATAATTTTGTTTTTTCTAATGTATCGTTTTACTTGCGTGTAAGAAACACCCCACAATTTTGCTATTTTAGATATCCAACCACGTTGAGTTTTGTCGATTGTTAATAATTGATTTTTTCGACACTCAATTAATCGATTTTTTCTGTTTTCAATCAGTTGACGTTTTTTATGAACATTGTCTTTTTTTGCATTTTTCTTAATTTGTATGATTTTTTCATATTCAATTATTTCATTAGTAAATTTAAATATCTTAGGTTGCATGTCAATAGCTTTTAAATAATTTAGAAATTCATTTTTTGTTTTTTCAAAATCTTTTTTAGTTTCACCAGGAAAACCAATAATAAAATCTGAAGACAATGCAATATCCGGTCGCACTTTACGTAATTTACGAATGCGGCTTTTATATTCTAATGCCGTATAACCGCGCTTCATTAATGCTAATATTCGATCGGAACC
>ERZ724518.1069-NODE-1069-length-12139-cov-5.938928_pt1 | contig 12139 bp, 11 predicted proteins | sample MGYA00376051_ERZ724518 | MGnify/ENA primary metagenome ERZ724518 (study PRJEB28724, sample SAMN07190885) | wastewater metagenome | isolation source: influent of sewage treatment plant in Hong Hong | place: Hong Kong | collected 2016-03-17 ... | reverse complement strand
TGGTTCAGGTCAGGAAATGGATGAGTCCCAAAGAATTTATTGACATGCTTGCACTGGCACAGTCGGCTCCCGGTGTGATTGCCATCAATACAGCCATTTTTATCGGATATAAATTGAAAGGTGTTCGCGGGAGTATTGTAACTGCGCTGGGTTGTGCATTGCCGTCATTCGTTATAATACTTTTAATAGCCATGGTTTTCACTAATTTTAAGGACAATCCGGTCGTAGAGCGAATTTTCAAAGGCATCCGGCCAGCCGTAGTCGCTCTGATTGCTGCCCCGTTATACAATATGGCCAAAGCGGCCGGTGTAACCTGGAAAACGATTTTCATCCCACTGATTGCCGCCCTGTTGATCTGGGGCCTGAATATATCACCCGTATGGGTGGTGGTTGCTGCTATTGCAGGTGGAATAATCGTTGGCATCCTGCGTACACGGAACTTAAAAAAGACGGAATAATGGGCATCGAAATCTACATACAACTTTTTATTTCCTTTTTCAAAATCGGATTATTCGGTTTTGGAGGCGGATATGCCATCATTTCACTTATCCAGCACGAAATAGAAATTCACGGATGGATGACCCAAAGCGAATTTACCGATATAATAGCCATTTCGCAGATGACACCCGGACCAATCGGCATCAATAGCGCAACCTATGTGGGCTATACGGCTTCGGGAACAATCCTCGGCTCTGTTATTGCCACGTTTGCCATTGTGCTCCCCTCTTTTATCATCATGCTGACCTTATCCAGGTTTTTCTTTGTACTTCAGGGAAATAAATACATGGAATATGCCCTGCTGGGACTTAGGCCGGCAGTGATAGGCCTTATTGCAGCAGCTGCACTCGTTCTGATGAATTCCGAAAACTTTGTCGATTACAAAAGTATTATCCTCTTTGGGATAGCCTTTATAGCTTCGTTTAAGTTCAAACTCCATCCCATTCTGCTGATTATTCTGGCCGGTCTGGCAGGCCTTCTGCTATATTGATTTTCCCTCATTTTTTTAATGAACAAAATGCATTTTAAGGAAGCAAAAAGCATATTATCGTCCCAAAACGGTATGAATTTATATCGTGGATGTACTCACGGCTGTATTTATTGCGATTCCCGCAGCAAATGCTATCAGATAAATCATACATTCGAAGATGTGGAAGTCAAATCGAATGCACCCGAATTGCTCGAGCAGGCACTGAAACGAAAACGGAAAAAGTGTATGATAGGAACCGGTTCCATGAGCGATCCGTATCTGCCCATTGAAAGCAATCTGGGATTAACCCGCCGCTGCCTGGAAATTATTGAGGAAAACGGATTTGGATTGAGCATTCTCACCAAGTCAAACCGCATAGTTCGTGACCTGGATGTGTTGAAAAAAATAAATCAAAAATCAAAATGTGTGGTACAGATGACACTCACCACTTTTGATGAGGATTTGTGCCGTATTGTGGAGCCCAATGTGAGCACTACCCGGGAACGGTTTGAGACGCTGAAAATAATGCGTGATAATGGCATTCCAACTATTGTGTGGCTTTGCCCGATTTTGCCTTTTATCAATGATACGGAAGAAAATCTGACCGGTATTCTCAACTATTGCATAGAAGCCGGTGTGAAGGGGATACTTTGTTTTGGATTTGGAGTGACCCTACGCGAGGGTGACAGGGAATATTATTATAGCAAATTGGATGAGCATTTTCCGGGAATAAAGGAAAAATATCAGCATAAATATGGAAACGCTTATGAAGTCATGAGCGAGAATAATCCTGCGCTGATGAAACTTTTTCTTGAAATATGTAATACTAATCACATCCTGTCCGATACCCGGCAGATATTCAGTTATCTGAGTGAATTTCCGGTTAAAAATAATGACAGGCAGCTTGATTTATTTGAATCTGTTTGATTTTTGTAAATTAGCAAATAAAGGCTTACCTTTGTCTGACTTAAATGAAAATCTAATCTATAAATTATCGCTATGAAATTATCACGACTATTCAGCCTGATATTGCTTTGTATGTCTCTTTTCGGAGCTCAGGCACAGCAGGTTACCGTATCTCCAATTCCCCAATCCATAACCTGGGGAAACAAAGCCTTTGACAACACCACCACTTACGTCATCAACGGTGAAGCAACCGCCGATAAGGACGCTGTCGCTTTGCTAAAATCAAAACTAAGCATTTCTGCTACCGGAGTAGAAATTTTAATCGGTAAAAATGGCGATGCTAATGTAGCTTCAGTTGCTTCAGAAATCCCTGCCGTTAAAGAAGGATATTACCTGAAAGTTGAACCCGGAAAGGTGACCATTGCCGGAACTGACAGCGTAGGAACCTACTACGGAGTACAAACTTATCTTCAAATTGCAGCTGCCCCACAAGTGATGTCGGTGACCATCAAAGATTTCCCTAACGTGATAGAACGCGGTTTAGTGGAAGGTTTCTACGGAAATCCGTTTTCACAAGCCGACCGTATCCGTCAGTTTGAGTTTTACGGACAAAACAAGATGAACGTCTATATCTATTCACCCAAAGATGATCCCTACCACAACAGCCAATGGGCTGTTAATTACCCCAATGCTCAGGCACTGAAGTTAAAAGAACTGGTTCGAAAGGCACACGAAAATAAAGTGAAATTTATCTGGGCCATCCACCTGGGTGGAAAAGGGGTTACCAACACAACCGAATATGCCAAAGTTATTGCCAAATTTGAAGACATGTACAAAATTGGTGTTCGCGACTTTGCCATCTTCTACGATGACTTCGGCACCGAAACCGACGTACAACAATGTGCAGCCACCAATTACATAGTACAAAATTTCGTCAACAAAAAAACGGATGTAGGTCCCATCACTTTCTGCCCTACCCAATACAACCGTTCGTGGTCGAGTGGCACTTACCTCACCACCCTGGGATCGCAAATGGACAAAAGCGTACGTATCATGTGGACCGGCAACAGCGTGGTGGACATGATTAACAAAAGCGATATGGACTGGATTAATGCCCAGATTGGAAGAAAAGCCTATATCTGGCTAAACTACCCGGTAACAGATTATTGCATTGACCACCTGTTGATGGGTCCCACTTATGGAAATGACACCAACATTGCCGCCCAACTCGGTGGCTTTACTGCCAACCCAATGGAATATGCCGAAGCATCGAAAGTGGCATTGTACAGTATCGCTGACTATTGCTGGAACATGACCGCCTACAATCCGCAGGCCTCATGGCTCAGAGGAATAAAGTACCTGATGCCTCAAAACGAAGCGGCCTTCAAAATTTTCTGCGAAAACAACATCGACCTTGGAGCCACTGCGCACGGATTACGTCGCGAGGGAGAATCTGCTCCTTTCAAAGCTGTGGCCGACCCATTCATGACGGCTTATAAAGCAGGCACTTACAGCCCCGTCAAAGCGGATGCATTAGCCGCTCAGTTCCAAAGTTTCCGTGATGCCTCAGCAGAACTGATTGCCAGCACAGGAAGCCCGGAGATGATAGCTGAAATTAAACCCTGGTTGCAGGTATTCGATATTATTGGCGCCAAAGGAGTATCATTGGTAAAAATGTACAAGGCCCTTAACGACAAGGATAGTGTTGCCTTCATCAGGGAATACCTGCACGTTGACTCACTGGAAAATGCGCAGAAACAGATTATTTCAAGAAATTTCACCGGTTCCATCAAATCGCCAAACCCCAAACCCGCTAACGAAGTAGTGGCCCCGTTCATCAGACAGATGAAAGCCATGTTGGTTACTGAATACAGACGTAATTTCAACTACATGAAAAATATCTTCCCGGCAATAATTCTGGAAGAAGGAAAATACTTCATCAAATACAACGGTGCTTACCTGACCAACAAAATTGGCACAACCGGCAATCCAACCTATGTGAGCACACGCGACAATATAAACCCGCAACGTCAGGAATGGATAATTACCATTGATCCGCTTACCGAACGCTACAAAATTGTAAATGCTCAGGACTCCCGCTATGTGAATGAGTTGGGTAACTTTGGCACCAACGCTTATGATGCAGCCTGGAACACTTACAGCCTGTACAGACTGAACAACAGATACGCCATTCAGAATGGCGGATCGGGAGGTGATAAATTCTGGAATTCAACCACAACCCGGATCGGAGTTAGCAGCATCAACCAGATTAAGGTCAGCAACTTTATTTTTGAAATTATACCGGTAGATAACGACACTATTACTTACCCGATAATTATTCCTGCTGAAACCTATTACATCAAATCTGGCGATAAATACCTGACAAAAGGTGCCACAAATACTCCGGTATTTTCAGCACTCATATCACCCCAGTCGGCAACTCAGCAATGGAAGCTGCTGGTAGATAAAACAACCGACAGATATAAACTGGTTTATGCATCCGACACCACTAAATATGTGAATGAGCTTGGCGTAATAGGAACTAATTCATATTATTCAACGTGGAACTCTTATGTTGTAACCGAAATGGGTAATAAATTTGCTATCCAGAATGCGGGCGATGCGGGAACAAAATTCTGGACAATAACGGATAATAAGATATCGGCAGGAAATGCAACCCGACAGGAGAGCTATCTGTTTGAGATTGTACCGGTAAATGCTAATACGGGATTAAAAAAAAAAATGTAAACAGATATTCTTTCAGACTTTGCAAAGATGTCATACAAATAACCGGTGACAATGTGTCAAAAATTGATCTGATATCCATAAACGGAAGTACTGTCCGACAGAGTTCAGGAAAAGAAAATCTGATGATCGAAGGACTTGCTTCGGGGATATATGTTCTTGCCGTTACATCCAACAAAGGCCAGACTGAAACATTCAAAGTATTGCTCGGTAAAAGATAACACAGAGTCTTCAAGCAAAATATTTAATCTCCTGACTGAATTATACAGCAGGAGATTTTTTATTGACTTTTTTGAGCGAAAAATAAGTATATTTGCGTAAGATTGATAAATAAATGATTTAAGAAATATGGCAGCTTTAGGAACTCTCGAACTCAATAATATACATCAGGGAGATTGTGTGGAATTATTAAAACGAATTCCGGACAATTCGGTGGATTTGATATTTGCCGATCCACCTTACAATCTTCAGCTCAATGGCGATCTTTTTCGTCCCGATACGTCAAAAGTCGATGCCGTAGATGATGAATGGGATAAGTTCGATTCGTTTGCTGAATATGATCAGTTTACAAATCAGTGGCTTACTGAGTGTCATCGGGTGCTCAAACCAACTGGAAGTATTTGGGTTATAGGCTCATATCATAATATCTTCAGGGTAGGAACCGCGCTGCAGAATATCGGTTTTTGGATTTTGAACGATATTATATGGGTGAAAACCAATCCAATGCCAAATTTCAAGGGAACACGCTTCAATAATGCTCACGAAACACTCATATGGGCAACAAAATCCAAATCATCGAAATTCACATTCCATTATCACTCCATGAAGGTGATGAACGATGACCTGCAAATGCGTAGTGACTGGGTAATCCCCATTTGTCAGGGTAACGAACGGATAAAGGTGAACGGAATGAAGGCTCATTCAACCCAGAAGCCTGAAGAGCTACTCTATCGGGTATTGATTTCCTCCTCCAATCCGGGTGATATTGTGCTCGATCCGTTTTCGGGAAGTGGAACTACCGCTGCCGTGGCTAAACGTCTCGACAGAAATTATATCGCCTTCGAACGGGATGAATTTTACATTAGCGTGGCCAGGGAACGGTTGGAGAAAATTACCACAGTTCAAAAAGAGATGACCGGATATCCCATCGAAAACCGGATACCTAAAGTTCCATTCAATAGTCTTATTGTGAAAGATTACGTCAGGGTAGGAGAGTGTCTGTATTCCAAAGACGGAACAATAAGTGCCGTGGTTAATGCCGATGGAACATTGGTGAGCAATGGTTTTGTGGGTTCAATCCACAAAGTGAGTGCTCATATCCTTAAAAAGTCGAATAACAATGGTTGGAGCTTCTGGTATGTGAAAAGGGATAAAGTTCTTATCTCCATCGATGCGCTGAGGTATGAATATGAAGAGAAATACAACAAATCAGTAATATAAAGTCAGAAATTTTATATCAGATGGCTGCAAATTATTCCCAAATAAAACCGGTCATTTACGACTGCAAAACCTGTCGCACCCGATGCGATGGCGTAACAGTACCTAAGTTCGATTTTAAACATGATGTGGACTTCTCAGAAGCTGTCGAAAATGAGGTGACAGCAATAATCAACAAAAAATACCCGGGTCTTTTTGCTGTAAAAACCCGTCAGGATGGATTTCCTGATATCGAAGTCAGCCGCATAAATTCCTCCTCTGTTTGTCTTTACATCGAAATCAAAGTTCAATCCCGTACGTTTATGTCCGTTCAGAAATACCTGCCTGATTCAGGACTACATCCTTCTGAAACTCTCGCTCTTAACCTAAGCGATCTCGAAAGGTATTTCCGGGTCAAAGAGCGTGAGGGTGTGCCGGTTTTTATCACCTGGTGCCTCCTGAATCGTCCCTGCATGGTGGGCACGGAGCCTGGGAGCAAGAGGTTTTTTTCTCAAAACCTGGATGAACTAAAAAAAATAAGACTGAAAGATAAAAATGACACCCGCAGATTTCGCAGAGCTTCGGGTGAGGGTGATGTGGTGGATGGCGTACATAAAGGGGTGGTAATAAATTACCATTTTTCTATTCTTGAATTGTTCGAAGGCTTGCCCGATTTGAGTGAACTATAAAAGCAAAAAAAATCAATCAATTACACAAACTGGTTTCGGATTTTTTCTTTAAACCTCTTTTTTTTGTCTGAATTAATACCGATTATCCATCACTTTATTGACACAACTATTATAAACCACTTAATTTGGAAGAATCTCAATTTCTGGTTGATAATAATGTACCTGTAGCATCAACAATGAAATATTTAATGTATCTTTGTAATTATGCATAATACCACAATTAAGTGCAATAATGTGTTATAAGTATGGATATCGACACAATTATAAGTAATACGCCCGATGCAATTATCCTGAATTTATCCCGTCGGGTAAAGGAGCGAAGATTAGAACTTAATCTTACACAAAAGTCGTTCTCAAAAAGGGCAGGGATGGGGTATGACGCCTATCGCAGGTTTGAAAATTCGGGTGAAATTACCTTAAAAAATCTTGTTCTATGTGCCATTGCCCTGGATAGTGCAGAAGATTTCGCAGGTTTATTTTCCCGAAAATCATATCAGAATATGGATGAATTGCTAAAAACGCAAGAAGTGAAAAAACGGCTGAGAGGATCGAGAAATGAATGAGGTAAAGGTCATAGAAGTGTTTCTGAACACTGTTAAGGTAGGTCGGATAGCATTAACTTCCGATGCTTTGTGTGCCTTTGAGTATGATTCTTCGTATTTAGATACAGGAAAGTCCATTTCACCATTAATACTTCCACTACGTAAAGAAGTATTTATAGCTAAACGTAACCCTTTCAACGGGGGATTTGGTGTATTTGATGATAGTCTGCCCGATGGATGGGGAAATCTGATACTGGATCGCTACCTGAAGAGTAAAAATATTAATCCGGACAAACTTACTTTGCTTCAGCGCCTGGCATTAGTCGGAAGTTGTGGGCGGGGAGCTTTGGAATACCGACCGGACTATAGCAAATCAACTCCCGGAGATGTTCTCAGTCTCGAATTTCTGGCTGCAGAAACTGAAAAAATTCTTAAAACAAAATATACAGGCACTTCGCTCGAAACTCTTTACAACTACGGTGGCTCGCCGGGTGGTGCCCGACCAAAAGTATTTGTAAACATGGATGACAAAGAATGGCTCGTAAAATTCAAAGCTGTCGGAGATCCACCTGATATCGGAATAATAGAATATCAGCATTCGTTGTTAGCTAAAAAATGCGGGATAAAAATGCCGGAAACAAGACTTTTTGAGGGAAGGTATTTTGGTGTAGAACGATACGACCGAACTCCTCAGGGTAAAATACATACTATCAGTGCTGCCGGATTACTCAATGCCAATTATCGGGAACCCAGTCTGGATTACGAATCCTTATTAAAATTGTGTCTTCTTCTGACCAAAAATATGGAAGAAGTGTATGCTCTTTTTCGTTTGATGGTGTTCAATGTTGCCATTAAAAACCGTGATGATCATGCGAAAAATTTTTCTTTCCAACTCATCAATAACGAATGGAAACTGTCACCAGCTTATGATTTGCTGCCATCATCAGGGTTTAACGGATTTCATACTACTACAATAAACAACAATGGTGAGCCAACTGAGAATGATATGATAATTGTTGCTGAAAAAGTCGGTCTTAGTAAATCAAAAGCTATCCAAATAATTCAGGAAGTAAATGAAATAATCAAATCCGGATAAGTTTTTTTCAAGCCAGGTAGAAAAAATAGTATAAAAAAGATTACCCGAATTATGATATCACGTTTACAAAGGATTGGATTTTTTTAATAAATAGCTGAAAAAAGCTTTTTTTTTCCTGTAATGGACGGAATTAATTTTTTAAAGCCAATAAAAGAATTTTTTTATTTCTGACCGAATGAACCTCCGATAATATCCAGCAGTTCGTTGGTGATGGCTTGCTGGCGCGATTTGTTGTATTGCAGGTTGAGTTCCTGAAGTAAATCATCGGCATTGTCGGTGGCGGTTTGCATGGCTATGGTGCGGGCTGCATGTTCCGAGGCATTTGAGTCGATCAGGGCGGTATAGGTTTTCAGACGCAGCACTTTTGGTATCAGGTCATTCATTATGGTGTTCCGGTCGGGTTCCACAATATAATTCAATTGCATTCCGCTTTGTTTTTCCGGGTTGACTTCCAGCCGAATGGGCAGCAACGTTTCATCGACCAGTATCTGCGAACTTTTGTTGTTGAAGTGATGATAAATCAGTTCCACTTTATCAATGGTGTGATTGATAAAAAGCTCCATCAGATCGTCGGCCAGATCCTGAGCAGCTGCATAGGTGGGTTTATCAGCCATTTCATCAAAATTATCCACAAAAAAATCCATTTTTTTTGCCACTTTGGCTATCTTTTTGCCAACTGGATAAATCAGTATATTTTCTTTCCCCAGGTGATTGTAGCGCTCCATCACAGCGTGCAATCTTTTGGCCACATTGGAATTGAACCCGCCGCAAAGACTTGAATTGGACGAAAAAACAAGAATTGCAACCCGTTTAACCTCCCTGTTTTCGGCATATACCGAGGTGTTGTCGGTTTCGGCGCTCAGAAAGTTATTCAGGATATGGGTCAGTTTCCGTTCATAGGGATAAAAATTCTCAATCCTTTTCTGTGCTTTTCGCAATTTAGCCGACGACACCATCTTCATCGCAGAAGTGATTTTCTGCGTTGATTTTACCGATTGAATTCTTGATTTTATTTCTTTTAATGAAGCCATTGGTCGGACTGTTAGACTGTTAGAGCCATGATTTATAGAACAAAGATTAAAGAACAAAGAACAAAGAACAAAGATCAAAGAACTTTGACTCGCAATTTTATGAACTCAATAATATAAACTATAAACTACAAACTACAAACTGGTATTATATTCTTCTCGCTACTTCTTCAGCTGTTTTTTCCAGTATGGAAGTGACAGTATCATCAATAATTCCTTTTTTGATAACATCCAGTACATCTTCCTGATGTGTCAGTTCAAGCGTACTGAGAAATTCCTTTTCAAAATCATTGACTTTGTTAAGCGGTACTTTGGATAGCAGTCCGTGAGTTCCGCAGTACAGCACTGCTACCTGTTTTTCCACCGGCATGGGTTGATGGAGCGGCTGCACCAGCAATCGGGTGTTTTTTTGTCCCTTGTCAATGGTCATAGCTGTTACAGGGTCCATATCGCCGCCGAATTTGGTGAATGCTTCGAGTTCGCGGAACTGGGCCTGGTCAATTTTCAGCGTTCCGGCCACTTTCTTCATAGCCTTGATCTGAGCTGTACCACCCACACGCGATACGGAGATACCTACATTGATAGCCGGACGGTTTCCCTGATTGAACAGGTCGGTATCCAGAAATATCTGCCCGTCGGTGATGGAGATAACGTTTGTCGGGATGTATGCCGAGACGTCGCCGGCTTGTGTTTCAATAATCGGTAATGCAGTAAGTGATCCGCCCCCTTTTACTCTGCTTCGTAGGGTTTCGGGCAGGTCGTTCATATTTTTGGCTACTTCTTCCTGATTGATAATTTTGGCGGCACGTTCCAACAGTCGGGAGTGCAGGTAGAATATATCACCCGGATAAGCTTCACGCCCGGAAGGACGACGAAGAATAAGCGAAACTTCGCGGTAGGCTACAGCTTGTTTCGATAAGTCGTCATAAATAACCAGCGCATGGCGGCCGGTATCGCGGAAATATTCTCCGATGGCAGCACCCGCAAACGGTGCATAGTATTGGAGTGCAGCCGGATCGGAAGCATTAGCAGCCACAACAATGGTATATTCCATGGCGTTGTGTTCTTTAAGCGTATTCACTATACTGGCCACAGTGGAGCCTTTTTGTCCGATAGCTACATAAATACAGTAAACAGGATCACCTTCGTCAAAATTTCTACGCTGATTGATAATCGTATCGATAGCAATACTCGTTTTGCCGGTCTGGCGGTCGCCAATGATAAGCTCGCGTTGCCCGCGTCCGATAGGTATCATGGCGTCAATGGCTTTCAAACCGGTTTGAAGCGGTTGAGTCACAGGTTGACGGTAGATTACACCCGGAGCTTTGCGTTCGAGAGGCAGTTCGGTGAGTTCACCGGTTACCTTACCGCGTCCGTCGAGGGCTTCCCCCAGCGGATTGATAACGCGGCCAAGCATTCCTTCGCCCACGAAGATGGAAGCCACACGTTTGGTGCGTTTCACACTGTAGCCTTCCTTGATTTCGCTCGAAGGACCTAATAATACTGCCCCTACATTGTCTTCTTCCAGGTTCATTACGATAGCCTTGATGCCGTTGTCGAATTCCAGCAGCTCATTGGCTTCGGCGTTGCGCAATCCGTAGATACGTACTACACCGTCGCTTACCTGCAATACGGTTCCAATCTCGTCAAATTTAACGCCGGTATCAATTCCTTCGAGTTGCATCCGAAGCACTTCGGATACTTCACTCACTTTTATACTATCTGACATATTTTTTTGATAAAAATTTCTTTTTTCTTAATCCTGACAATTGTTTTTTCTACCTGAAAATTATCACTGCGTGTTTTTTTAGAATATAATTATTCCCCGTAGTGACAATTGCATCTTCCTTTTACACTATTCTTCTGTTTCTTTCAATAAATTCATTTTTTATCCTGGTCAACTGCCCGGAGATGCTGGCATCCCACCTGACATCGTCCACTTCGAGCATAAAACCTCCCAGAATAGCCGGGTCAATTACTTTTTCCAGTTCCAGGGTTCCACCCACTTTATCTGTTACCAATGCCATGAGCCGCTCTTCGGTCGATTCGTCCACGGCAGAAGCTGTAGTTAGTTTGCCGTAACGGATGTTTTTTTGCACCCGGTAGAGGTCAACGAATTTCAGCATGATGTTTTGTATCTGTCCTTCCCGGTTATTTTTCAAAAGTAAATCGGTGAATTTTTCAAATGTTTTACTCGTTTTTCCGCCGGCAGCATTGAGGATTAGCTGGCGTTTTTCCGATTGTGCTAATACCGGATTTTCAAGAACAAGACGCAGCTCACCCATTTTCATAAACATGAGTGTAAGGAGTTTGGCTTCGCCATAGACTTTATCCACCGATTTTGTTTCGTGAGCAAAATCCAGCAAAGCTTTTGCGTATCGTACCGGTATTAATCCTGTATTCATTATTATTTTTGATTACTAAGCCCCCCTGCCCCCCGAAAGGGGGTTCAAGAATAGACATTTACAAGTTAAACTAATATTTTTATTGCCTGTTACAGGTTACAAATTACCAATTAGCCCTTAATAGTCAGTAATTCTGCCAATTTACGATTTTGGAATGTTGATTTCGTCGAGCAGACGGTCAATCATGTCCATTTGTGAATTTTTCCGGTCCAGTTTTTCACGGAGCACTTTTTCCGAAATTTCTACCGAAAGGGTTGCCACTTCGCGACGAATTTGACGGATGGCATCTTCTTTTTCAAGTGCTATCTGTTCGCGGGCTGCTTCCATGATTTTTGCCGCTTCTTC
>ERZ724518.1062-NODE-1062-length-12205-cov-6.869218_pt1 | contig 12205 bp, 10 predicted proteins | sample MGYA00376051_ERZ724518 | MGnify/ENA primary metagenome ERZ724518 (study PRJEB28724, sample SAMN07190885) | wastewater metagenome | isolation source: influent of sewage treatment plant in Hong Hong | place: Hong Kong | collected 2016-03-17 ... | reverse complement strand
GTAATGAATCTTTCAACCAATGAATATTCAGACCAGCGGCTTTTTGTTTTGCTAATGTTAGTAGTTCGTCAGCTGGCTCTACAGCAACAACAGCCAGCCCTTTTGATGCTAAATAACGAGCATCTCTCCCTGAACCTGCACCGACATCCAGCACCATTCCTTCGCTAGGTATAAACTGCAGCCAATCTTTGTGCACTGATTCAAAATCAACACGTTCATATTGGTTAGATAATTCAACTGCGCGATCTGAATAGAAAGAAATTGTGGAATCGATTGCTGACATGATTCAAACGAAGATTATATATTTGAGTCTTACTTTATCAAAAAACTCGTCAGAATGAAGGATTGATAAACAGCTTTAGATTCCGGTACCAAAAACGATTGGTGCGACTCGCTCATCATCGATATTGGTAACATGCTTTATTTACCATAATAAAGACGATGGCGAATATATACTCCTACATATCATTATTCTCAGATAATAGTTCAATCTGATCATCATCTATATAAACCATCAGATCCCCAACTTGGCATCGAAAATACTTGCACAGAGAATCTATAGCCTGAGTAGTTGTCGAATGTCGATTGGCTGGATTCTGCATCTTTGATAAAGATGAACGATTCACACCTGTCTTTTCTGCAATTTCCAACAAAGTGATCTTTCGTTGTTCTCTAAATTCCTTTTCTACGATTAATTCTTTTAATCGAAATCGAATCATTTTCATCCCCAGAAAAAAAGTTATCTAAAAATGAAAAAGTGCTTTGACAGAACTCGATGCACGCACTAAAGTTCTTTGTGTGAACTTTTTCATTTTACATGAACTTTGGAGCGCCTAATGAACAGAACATTACTTACAGCATCAGAGCTCGCTAACAGAATTCATTTTAGCTCAACCTACATCAATCATGCATTAAAAGACACGATCTTTTTGCAGGGGCAGCATTACATCCGCCCATTTGGTGGACGGAAGATTTTCTACATCTGGGAAGAAGTTGAAAAAGAAATGTTCAAGACGACCGTTCGGCCTGTGATGGCTATTCCTATGGCTAAAGGAGGGATTTGTCATGGGTAGTATCAGAGTAAGAAACGATCAGTTATTTTTCGACTTTCGTTATCAAGGCGTTCGTTGTCGTGAACAAACCCTTCTGAAAGACACCAAACTGAATCGAGCTCGACTTGAGAAAATCATGTCTGATATCGACAAAGCTATTCTGCTGAATCTGTTTGTTTATCGGGAGTATTTTCCTGACAGTAAACGCTGTTCAGAATTCGATGGTTTTGATAACGAAGTAAAACAAAAGCTCGAAGAACAGACCCAACATCTAACGTTGGTTTCTAATTTTCCAACCTTTGCTGAATTCAGTTATCAATGGATGTCTGAAAGCGAAGTGCACTGGAAACAAAGCCATTTAGCCAATGTGAAATCGATTTTAGAACATTATCTGTTGCCGAGTTTTGGTTCGTTGTTTATCGATCAGATCACCCGAGCAGATATCTTGAAACTTCAAACATCATTGGCGAAAGGAAATACAGCCAGCAAGCGAACTATTACTAATGATCGGGTCAACCATATCATGACTCCGCTTCGCTGCATCTTTGCTGAAGCGGCATTACGATTTGATATCGAAACGCCTTTTCACAACATTAAACCGCTCAAAATCGGGCGCAGCGCTATCGAGCCGTTTTCACTGATTGAGGTCAAAGCCTTTTTGGCTGGTGTTCGTGCCGATTTTCGTAATTACTACACGGTGCGTTTTTATACTGGTATGCGCACTGGCGAAATCGATGGTTTGCGATGGAAATATGTCGATCTTGAGAACCGTCAAATCACCGTTGAAGAAACACTAGTGAATGGCAAACCGGAGACACCTAAAACTCAGTCTTCATATCGTGTTATTCAGATTTCAGAACCCGTTTACCAAGCACTATTACACCAACGTGACGAAACAGGTACTCATGAGTTTGTCTTCTGCAATGAAGCAGGTAACCCGCTTGATCATCGCAATGTTACAAAACGGGTTTGGAACCCGACCCTTACATTGCTTGGTTTAAAGCACCGTCGCCCCTATCAGACTCGCCACACGACTGCGACACTTTGGTTAGCAGCTGGTGAAAACCCTGAATGGATTGCGAAACAACTCGGACACAGCACAACAAAAATGCTGTTTGAAGTTTATAGCCGTTTTGTACCGAACTTAACCCGCCAGGATGGCAGTGCCTTTAATACTTTGCTTTCCAATACTTGAGGTGCACAAAATGATGACTCTTTTATATTGGCTGAAAGACATTGAACGTAGTGGTCATTTGCCTATTTGTAGCGGGAACTTACTGTTTGGAGACAAACCTATTTCTGTGTTGATGACCAGTACACTGGCGAATACATATCCAACAGAACAGGGGCTTGCCGAAATCAAGCTTGAGATGAATAAGCAAGGTTATTTCATTGCGACGGAACTTCGTTTCATTGAACCAGTGATTGATTATCCTCTCTATGCCAAAGCGATCACTTTATTGGATAAGGGCCGCTTGCCCCTGTTTTGTCGCTTTATCCATTTATTAGAACAGGTAACCGCACCCGAATTAAAACCATTTGTTGAATTCTGGAATGCGCATCCGGAACAATTTGAAGCCTATCTGGTCATGTCGGCCAGTTACCGTGAACATCACGCGTATAAACATGGTTTATTGCAACATAGTGTCGAAGTCGCTGAACTAGCCTATAACAATGCGATCAATCTTGGTCACTCTCCGCGTGAATGTCAGATCGCACTTCTGGCGGGCCTTTTTCATGATCTCGGTAAAGTGTACAGTCAAAGTGAAGCTGATATTGCCACCTACCAGACCGGTGCCCATGAATGCCTGAATTTTTCATTGCTGGCTGAACCACTGAAATCGTTAGCCATAAAAGATTGGGATGCACATCGGATGCTTTCCAGTATGTTGGCACCCTATCAAAAACACCGCAGTGAACAATATGCGGTTGAATCCATTTTCAGATTCGCAGATCATGCTTCTTGTTCATCCAATAAAACCCATGTTTTATTTTCGGGAAAACCAGCTTACTTTCGCTTTCTGAAAAATGGTGAGCAGATGATCCGTAGGCTTCCTTGTTAACACGAACGTTAGATACGTGAGGTTATATCATGAAAAAACCTGTTTCTCGCTGGATTGCAGAAGTACAACATGATGAAAATGGCGATGCGATGGTTATCTTTCCGCCTGAATATTGTGAGCAAACTGATCAGCGAGAGGGAGATTTATATGATATCAAAGCTGTTGATGGGAAAATTGTGATGACATTTATCAAGCATGCAGATGCGATCCTGCAATACCCTATTGCGATCCTTCCTGGTAATGAACAAACCTCTTTTAGTGTTTTTTTCCCAGATGTACCTGGGTGTTTTAGTGCCGGCGATTCTCTATCGGAAGCTATCAAAAATGCCCGAGAAGCCATAGAGCTCCATTTTGAAGCATTCAATGAATACCCAAAACCAAGCCTCATTGATGATCATGTGAATAACCCAGAATTTGCTGGTTGTGTCTGGACGGTTGTCCGGGTTCCTGAATATCGTTGATTGTCTTTTTATGCAAAAACTGAAATATCTTTTTTATAGACTCTTTTGCAAATACGGCCGTCATTATCACTGAGGTACCCACCATGATTGATGTTTATGTAGATTTGGTATTTTGTAATGACTCCGTACTGCGGGTAAAAAGTTATCATGAGGATAAAGAGATCTATTACCCACTGTCTGATTTGCAATCTTATTATGAAGAAGACGAGAGTTTCATCATTCGCTTCTTTCAGCAGAATGTATTTTTTGAGCAAAACACCACATTAGCCAATGTGATCCTCGCTATCGCACCATGGCAGAATATTATTTCTAAATATACTGACCGAGATGTAAACGCCTACTGCGCTGCATGCAAAAAGCCTTCTGATGCAGAACAGACGTTTTCATTTTTAGAGATTTCGAAATCATCCACATTTTCAAGACACTATCATTATCTGCCGATGAAAGATGATGAGGATTTAACTGATTTCTTCAATAACAGAAATAATCGGATCAAAACCGACCTGATTGATATAGAAACCAGAACTTCGATGTGCGGTTTCCATCATGGTGACCACGAACATTATTCAGCGAGCCATATAGCTTTTGATAAGATAAAACACACGCCAATTATTGTGGCAAGCCAGCAGAAGAATATTTTTCTTGGCAAAGAATCAAAATTGCTGACCGAAAACATTCAAGGCTTATTCGTCGATAAACGCAACATCACAGCCTGTTACTCTCCAGCCGAACTTTCTTTTTGCGAAGCCATTTACGCCATATTTATTGATGGTTTGTTTTACCACTGGCCAATGACGCAAGAACGTAATGATGCCTTTAATCAGGAATTAGAAGATGCCATGGCAGAATTTGAGGCAGAAAAAGAAAAACAGCCTACCTTAAAACTCGTCGATGATACGAAACCATCGGATGAAACAGAGAAAGCACTCAAAGTGAAAGTGGCGCCAGGTGCATTCGATAGTGTCATTGAACATGAGGCTGAAAATGCCAGTGAATGGGATGAGATCTATGCAGCTTTAGCGAATAAATCGAGCCTTAAAATTGGTAAAATGATCCTTTCGGAGCAAGACAAAAGCTTTATGGATCAGTAAACATCACAGTGTCCTGATTTTCTTTACTACATCATGTTGCACATAACGCAGCATTTGCATCGCAATATTCCGAAATAATTCACTTAATAACGGCTGTTCAGCGAGTGTTCGCCAAAAGCGTAAAGCCAGAGGCAACGCTTCCGTCCAAGAGCGATCAGGTAAATCACCATCCACAGTGATGAGTACGATGTCCTGTTTATCTGAATGATAAGCCATCGGTAGTTGGTCATAAGCAGGTGCCAGAGCAAAAGGCGTTTGTCCATCATTAAAGAAAGATATATTGCCAGTGTGCATATCGCTGTTCCCAATCAACCGACCAAAACAAAACAGCAGTTGGCTCGTATTTAATGCATACGGCTCAACAATCACTTGCTCTACCAATTGGCTAACAATCATAGGCCAGCGTTGATCACGACTACCAACGAATTCAACATCGAGTGCTTTTAACGATAACATGCCACGTCGACCTGAATGAATACAATCAAAACGACGAATAACTAGAAACTGATAGGTACCTGAACGGATCAACATGGTGTATGCCGCTGGAATACCTGCATCATTCAATACAGACAAGGCAATGTGTTCAGCAATGAGTAAATCAGCATGGCGCTCTGTTTCTGCAAACTTCACAATACAAGGGCCAATTGCTTCGATATCACAGCAGAATTTAGGTTGATCACCAGAAATAAGCGTCTGACAAAGATTTTTTGCCTGTTCAGCTAATCGAGGTAAATCAGAGAGAGATACTGAACGCTGGTTGACAGATTGATACCGGAGTAAATCTTTATCTCCGATCAACAAGTTACCTATTGCATCGACCGGATAGCCAGAAAGTAATTCAAGCACCACTTCATCAGACCAATCACGCAAATCAACTGAGAATTCAGGTCGTTGTTTTATTATCTGTTTTGCGTAAACTTTTCCAGCAAACCCCTGTGGTAGCCGATCAAATAACCACCAAGGCACCCAATCGATACTTTCTATCAATTTTGCTTCAGCTTCATTTGTGGTCTGATAAATCGACGTTGCCATATGAGAGAAGCTCCAACAAAACAATCGAGGTAACGCTCAAGTGTTACCAATTAGTATGTATTCAATGCTATTCATCGGCACCTTTTGTACTAAAAAAATGAGCTAAAATGGCCAGTAGTTGAAATGCCGAAATAAACACCCTTTGCCTACGCCCCTTCATTGATAATTTCCGGTTTACTAATGCAATTTGTAAAACACCAAATAAGCGGTATTTGCGATTAAAATATTTCCGCTCTTCTGGATCGCCAACCTCAGCATGAAGTTCTCGTATTGAACATTGTTGTAATAATGCATACCAATTCTGTGCATTCACTTGCGATTGAACATTAGGATCAAGAAACAGCGTAAGTTGCAAATGTCTGGCTTTTAACCCAATCTGATGTAGTAATTCCAAAAAGCGGGATGTTCGCTCTATATGCGGAGAACGGATCATAAATCCTTTTCCTGGCACCACATACTTGAGATTTTGGCAGGCCAGTCGGATCGTATCCCAGGAAAGTTGTTTCTGTTCCAATAAAGATTGAATTCGCGTAAATAACAGGCGGACAACAATCAGTGATTGCGACTCCTTAATCTGTTTACGCTTAGCTGATTCTATATTTTTTTCTGCTTGTCTTAACCGGACGATCCAGGGTGCAAGATTTGGGATCAACGGTAATGTTTTTCCCCTACCTGAGCACGCCTTCTGAATTTTTTCCGCAGAATTTAATAATCGACGGACCTCATCCGGGCTCATCCCTTCATTTTCTGCAATTTGTTCGGGGGTTAATTTTCGACATGCCATCAATATGCTGGCCCACTGCAATAAATTGCATTGGTCTTTATCCGATTGAATTTTTATTTTTGTTTCATAGTCACTCAAAGTTGACCGGATAGCATATAAACTATTTCCATACGGTACCGGTGCTATTATCTTTTCCTGTTGCCGAGTTTCAAATGATAGTCTTAGTGCCAAATTATCAGCACAATCTTTCCTATTCTGTACTTTCGTTCTCCCCAATGTTTGGGTTAACTGTTTATCCTTGATACGTGATTCAGCATTTAATAATAAATAGCCAGCTAGGTCCCTGAAATGCAGATAACTACCGATCGTCATTTTCGGATCACCATGACCTAATAAGTGGCATAGGACATACATGCTTTTTCTACTGGCTACTTTTAGCCCTAACCGAATATGAAATTGCCGAACTTGTTCGGCAGAAAAGAGTGGATGATTGAATAAGGTCAATTGCTGTCTGGCCAGAGACAATGCTCCAGGATTGAGTCGAAACCATTGCCAGTTTGCAAAGCTATGCCGGAGATGATGCACCCGAAGACGTTGATCGCCTGTGACATGATGCATCAGATCAGTGATCAATAAATGTGCTTTCTCACATTGGCCTTTATCTTCAAATAACGGTGCGGTAGGTGTATATGTTTGTCCACGTCTATAGACCACTTTATTGCAAAGTAATGCGAGGTGTTCTTTTGGCCATAAAACGTCCAACGGTAAAACACGTCTACCCGCTCTTGATTTTAAACCGCGTTTCACACTCGGTCTGACATACATGTCTATGGGGCCAGATTGTGTCTGATTGAATGTAAAATCGGCTAGCTGCAAATAAGTAGCTTCATTGCGTCTTAATCCACTGAAATAACTCAAACAGAGCAATAAGATCGCATCCCGATACACAGCCCCATCTTGCTTCATCAGGTACTGAATCATCATATCTATATGATTCGGAGAGATAACATTAGCATCGACCTGTCCATAATTGACTGCGACTTCCAGCTCACCAACAGCTAGATCAGGCACTAATTCTGAATCGCGTAGATATGAAGCTAAATAAATAACAAATCCCTTCCGCTGTGATGAATTAATTGATTCACCTAGTTCATTTAAAAGATCAATCCAGTCGTCTGGGTCAAGCTCATCAATCCGGTACTGACAAAAAATGACTAAGAATGCAGGACCTATCGTCATCACGTAATCAATGATGGTGCTAGGATCAAGATTTTTTTTCACTTGCCCATCTGTCAGTAATGATTTAGCCCATGCCATCAGTAACCAGAGATAAGGTGAAAAAGTATCCCTATTCTTGGACAGCCATTCTGTAAAAATATGAATCAACTCATTTCTGCTTACGTCTAAACGACCACTCCTATGCCGACTATCGTTTGGCTTCAACAGTGCTAGCATTCTTTTTAATTCAGATTCCTGGGCATCAACCGCAGCATAACGATCAAGCAATGTTTGCTTTTTCCAATTACGCTTTTCACGCACGGTCATCACACGACTAATGTCTGGTCGTTCCGTATCTTGTGGAACTTTTTTATCAGTCAGTATTCTTAAAAACGCAGTCTGATTTAAAGATGCACTCTTAAAAAAGTTTGTCACATATCCATAATTGATCGGGCTGATCCGCAATGATAAATCTGTTTTACGGAGCAATTTCAGGGTGGGTAATGAAACTGATGAATATTCCCAATCATCCACAATCCGTAAATATGCAGCGATATAATAGGAAACTTTTTTTCGTGAATTTAATGAATATTTATTTTTAACGGATAGCCAATGCAACCACCAAATAGCACCAGGCTCAGATAATACATAACGACATTCAATATCTGCTTCATTCAGTTCAATACAAACAAGCCCATCGATATATTTCAATTTTGGTGCTAGTTGTATCATCTGTAACGCTTGTTGCAGGCTAACAACGTTTTCAATAAAAAACAGATGTAAAACAAGTCGCCCGACAATGACAGCTGGATTATCTGAAGTTGTCGGACGAAACTGTTCTCTTTCCAATATTTCCAGCAATTTAGCAGCAGCGTTGATCCGAACTAAAGCATCAGGTCGAATAAAAGGTTTGTCCCTGTGTAATTTGATGATCGCAGGTACTTTAGCGGACTCGATTTGGTGTTCATTCAACGCGTACAACAAAATCAGTTCTAGAATCAATAAATCAAGTGACTGAATCTCGACATCAGTACTAAATTTTCCTATCACTCGCCGTAAATAATCTTGTTCAAATCGTTCACGAGATTTATTAAATGTCGCTAAGTCGGTCATAGATTTGACGACTTTTTCATATTCGATCTTTACATCAGCAACTCGCGGATGCTTAGAAAGCTGTTCCAGACAATGTTCGGCTAATAACTCTTTGTACTCACTTTTTAGAAAGTAGATATAAGTTTGGACGTTAAACTTTTCCATCCTACCTCTCTTAGCATTTCATCCAGAATTAATCCCATTTGAAAACTTACTTCAACATGGTTGAATGCCGAGTAATAGGCTAGTGGTGCCTGTCCAGTCATCCAATGCCCCATTTGCCAATCTATCCATTCCGGTTCAACTTGCCGTTTGATAAGTTCTGATTTTATCCAGTGTCGACCTGCATTTGCAGGGAGTTGAAGATTTTCCGGCTGTTCACGAAGGAGGTCTTTCGGCGCAATATTGATCGGATTCCATTGATCATTTTGTTGTTTAAACAAGAAAAGGGGACCAAGTATTTTTCTCGAATTTTTAACTGTCTTATACCATTCAGCAGCTTGTGTTGGTGGTACCGTTAATAGTCGTTCATCCTGCCAGAGCAGACGATCAATGATTAACGCCAATTCAGGTTTGCGATAACGAATTAATTCGGCCAATCGCCTTAAGTGTTCTTCATAGTTACAAAGTTGCTCTGCGAGTACTTGAGGAACGCACACCAACCGGGCATGAGTGAAATCTTCATCATCTTTATCGCTAATCGCCAATAGACGATATCTTTTCAGATGTAGTGACAAAGATGGGAGTGGATTGTTTACAGCTCTATACCCTGTCGCGAACATCAGTAGATAGGCTGTAAAAAGCACATAGCTATTGTGATACCGGATAATTTCATCAAATGAATACACTCTAGAGGGCGCACTGTTTTCTATTCGATGAACCAATGATGCCGTTAGCTCGCAACACGTTTTATTAGACGGAGTAAAGGTAGATCCAACCGACTGTATATTCTCCCATGGTCTAGACTCAAAAAACTCGGGTAATAATAAATCGGGATCTGCCGTTGCAATATCCCGCCGGATCATTTTCCACATTCGATAAAGCGCATCTTGACGAACATCGTCAGCAAGAGAAGCGTAACTTCGAGTCACTCGAGTTTGCGTTAAGGCCAATCGATAACTGAAATCCAACACGACAGGATCGATGCAACCGGAGGCAAAACAAAAACGTTGCATAAAATTCGTCAACTTTTCATGTGTGACTCGCCCACCCGCTTTACATTTATCAGAGTATGACCTGAGGCGTTGCTGAAACATTTCTGTTGTGATATTTGGATTTAATAATTGCCGACAACCGCTGGCATAATCACGTTTACACAAAGGTAATAAAAAACTTGGACAAGGCGTAAAAACATAACCTTGTGTTGGAATTAGCCCTTTATTTTCGTCTTCAAATCGTGGTTTAGCAGAATACTCAACTGGGAAACACCACCAACCATCTCCTTGACGATCGACGTAAAGCCCTTGGGTGATATCCTGAAGTGAGTCAAATACAAATAAATTAAGCAATTCATCATATGTCTTGCCGATTAACAACATAAGCCAACAACTCAAAACAAAATGATGTTCTGCAGGATCTTTTCGGTTTTCTATTTTCCGTAAAAAATGAATGAAATTTGCTAATTCTGCACTTTTCAACAATTCCGTATTTTGTAAACTGACATTTTGCCCCCGACGTACTTTTGCAGTGATATTGACAGCTTTGCGTTTTTGTAAACGAAAATCAAATACCCGCCTCGGATCTGTCGTTTCCCGTTTATCCCTGCTCTTTTCGCAATCAGCATCCTCTACAACAAAATGCTGTTGGGAAAACAAATCATCTGGTTCTAATCCATCTTGAGTTATTTCCCCTGCGATTGCAGGCAAAAGCTCTAACAAAGTTTCATCATTTCCCTGAATCGATGAACGAACAGTTTTATTATAACGTTTGGAATAACGACGCTGAACTTGTGTCTGAAAATGATGTTGTCTTGCTAGAGGCCAATCTTCCAACAAAAAATGAGTGACACTTCGAAGATAGCCTATATTTTTGGGTTCAATCTTCGAGTCGTCACTTTTACAATATATCGTTATTTTTTGTGCTAATAATGGGGAGTTTTTTATCAACACGCGATCTATTGAATTTATCAATAGCGCCATGTCTTTATTTTTACGATCAAACAACAGACGTGTTGCGCTACAAATTTCCTGCTCACGACTCTTAGTTGACGTGCTATAAGCAGTATCCTGCAAGACTGTTAATTGGTTATAGTATTGCTCAATGAATGAAATCTGTAATGTTTGAGCTTTATTGTCTCTCGCATAATACATCGCACTAAACAGCCACGCATAAAAAGGATGATGTTCACACCATCCATCGGCCATATGCTTATTTGAAATATCGTCTCTTATCAGTTTGCTTTCGCCAGATAGCTCAAATTCTAAGGCAGGTAAGAACCAGTTCGGTAACTTAAATATATCCTGCAGCTTTTTTTTAAATTCTGCATCCTGCGTGTATTCACGTATATTCCCCAGTACGATGCTGATACCTCGAGCATTCATTGGAGCTTGAATGCGTGACAACCATTCAATTAGAAAATCTTCAATTTCAAATAATTCAATATCAGGCTGATATCTCTTTGTATAATTGAAAAAGTGATTACTCAGAACAGAAAAGACGACATTGTCACTCATGGTTATTCCTACGATGATTTGAAGGAACAAACGTTTTTGAACTTATGCCTAACCATTTACATAAGTCTTCTTTCAATTGAATTGATGGAAATAGTTGTAACCATTTTTCTTGTTGAAATAAAGATTGACCAGCAGGACAATCAAACCAAGCGTATAAATGATCTGCTAATTGAGATGATGAACTCAGGAAACACTGTTTTAACAAATTCCGGGTTAATTCATTCAGCAGTAATAGCTCTCTGATTTCTCGGGTTGGCGGTTTATCTAAAACAAATACCGGGATCATGAATGTTTTATATTCAGATAATTTATCTACGGTTTTATTCGAACTAACGTGGGACTGTGAAGATAATGTAGATACATATTGAAGAATACGATGGTACGTAAAAATTCCACTCAGAACCTTAATTTTTTCATCACCATTTTTCTTATACCCCATGATTGGTTGCTGAACAGCATCTATCAAAATAGCACCAAAATCCTGTTCCGTATCAGAGATGGGTATACCACTCAGACTCGCTATATAAGATGACCGATCAAGTAATTTTCGACATGCATCATCAAGCTCTAACAGCATGACGTCCGCATTCAAAAACTCGCCTTTTGACAACAAACTTTGACCGAACGATGAAAGACTCATTTTGCACACCCAGTTAATTTCCAGGAAAAATGGAAACTTAAGTTATGTGCTTATTTTCTACAGAATCATGTTTAAAAAAGAAAATGCTATCATCGAAAATTTTGAACAAGATCGCAACGATACAACATATCTATATGTTTTATAAATCATTTAAATGTTA
>ERZ724518.1055-NODE-1055-length-12234-cov-5.001396_pt1 | contig 12234 bp, 7 predicted proteins | sample MGYA00376051_ERZ724518 | MGnify/ENA primary metagenome ERZ724518 (study PRJEB28724, sample SAMN07190885) | wastewater metagenome | isolation source: influent of sewage treatment plant in Hong Hong | place: Hong Kong | collected 2016-03-17 ... | reverse complement strand
GGGGACCGGTAGTAATCGATTCCAGTTTCAGAATTAAACCCGATGTAGCTGCACCTGGCAGAGGGGTTAGATCGGTGATCAGAGGTGGTGGTTTTGCTTCTTTCAATGGCACCAGTATGGCGGGGCCTCATGTAGCCGGTCTGGTTGCATTGATTTTATCAGCCAATCCAGAATTGCAAGGTGAAGTAGCCATGGTTGAAGATATCATCAGGCAAACTGCAGACATCAAATATTCGGGGCAGGACTGTGGTGGTGTCTCCGGACAAGCCCACCCAAATCCCATCTATGGTTATGGCAGAATCAATGCCATTAAAGCCGTTGAACTGGCACTCCAAACCAAAGTAAGCCAAACACAAAACCCATTATCATATACGGGCATACAAGTTTTCCCAAATCCTGCCAACGAGGTATTGACTATAGGTGGTCCCTACCAGGGTGAAAAAGAACACACCCTTACAATATACAACAGTGTGGGCAAGCGTATGATGACACTCAAAAAGGGAGCAGCAGATGTACAGCTTCGTGTGTCAGCATGGGCCAACGGCATTTACATTGCCAGACTGGAAGCTGCCGATGGCACAACATTGGCTGCGAGCCGCTTTGAAGTGGTGCATTGACTGTGATCAACGACTAACCACAAAGGGCAGGGTTTGAGTTAGTTCGTCTGCTTTGCTGACGAGCTTCAAAATGTAATTTCCACTGCTGAGACTTTCTGAAGAAAAATAGAAAACATTCCTGCCTTCTTTCACCCGTTGGTTATGGATGGTGGTATATTGCTGGCCCCTGATGTCATAGAGCACAAAGGCCATTTCTCTTTTCTTATCAAGGGTAAACTCTACTGTAATTTCATCTCCGGTGGCAGGATTGGGGAAGAGGTTGAGGTCACTGATAAACAAGGGTAAATCATGGGTGGCAACACCACCTATCTGAATAAACTCTGTTTTGGTGATCGAATCCTTGCCTGCAAAATTGCTTACAACCAATTTGACATCGTATTTACCTTCGTTGGTGTAAACCACTGTAGGGTTGATTTCTGTAGAAGTGGTTGGATTGCCTCCTTCAAAATACCAGGTTCTGGACAATGGATTGTTTTGAGATTGATCAAAAAAGTTGATGGGTTCATTGGTTGCGCCCAATAAAATATTAGCTCCAAAGTCGGCAACGGGCGGTTTGGCTTCCAGTACTGTTATGAATTTTTGTTTAATTTCATTGTCACTACCTGCAATGTTGCGGGCTGTGAGGTTGGCGTAATGTGACCCTTTTTTGTCATAACGTATGGTTGGGTTTTGCTCCTTGGAGGTGGCTGGAATGCCGTTTTGAAAAGTCCAGGTAAAATCTACGGGTTCGTTGGTAGAAAGATCTTTGTACACTACACTTTCGCCCTGGTAAATGGTGTCACGGTCAACCGTAAAATTGGCAACCGGAGGCTGGATGGGGACCATTACCGTAATGTAATCCTGTTTAACATAAGTAAGTGTATCATTATTTACCTCATCTACAATGGTAAGTTTTACATCATAACTTCCTGAATTGGCAAAGGTAATGGTGGGAGAAAGCGAAGTAGAAGTGGCTGGCGACCCCCCTTCAAAATTCCAACTTAATACCCTTGTGTTTTCAGGATAAACGATTGAAAATTTAGCAGCCGCCTGGGGCTCTATGGTTGTTTTATCGGCAACAAAATCCTGAAAATACGAACTTGAATCCTGAAAATACTGCGTAAGCCAGGTGCCATAGCTGCCTTTGCCAAAACAGCCGGTAGTCCATACTTCGGCTTTTGAGCTGTAAGGATTGAAAAATCTCCTGCACACGGTAGAATAATCTCCCCATCGTTCGCGGTCACCATCCAGTACGTTGACCGAGTTGGTACCTTTTTTTACTATGACTTCTTCTCCCCAGTCGTAGGTAGCACCACTACCATCGCAGATGACGGCTCCCTGTGAGGGAAAGAGGGTGGGTCCGGTTTTGAGAAAGTTGATCAACACGCGTGTATCTGTTTCATTTTCACCAAAGGCGGCGATAGATGGAAAACCATAATCGAAGTCGTCACGGTAGTAAAGACTGGCCGTTACCTCACCGCTTGCAGGGTTGAGCCTGCCATAAAAAAGGGCTGAGGTATTGTTGGGGGAGTTGACGTGTCCACCAAAATGAATAATTCCATTAAGCTCCATGGCGTTCCAAATCCTGCTATCAAATGTATTCATCACATTGGTAGTATTGGGTTGCACACCATCCGGTGCCAGTTCGGTTTGGGGGCCGGTAAATTGTTGTGCAGCAATAGAAGGTTGGCCTCCTGCAATAGCACCACTTACCGTATGTAAATGATATTGATTGCCGCCCTGGGCTACATTGCTCACCAGGTGTATGGAAGCATCAGGATATTGATGCCATGCATTATGGGTTGGTACCAGGTTAAATGCCAACTGACCATCGGCATTCCGAAGGTCGGTGTAGTGCCCAAATACCATTGGCAGTCCTTGAAAGCAAGAAGCCTTGTCGATTTGGAACAAAATGGAATATTGCCAGTCACCCGCATTGTCGCGCATGAGGCCGGCTATGAAGAGATCCTGTTTGGAGAGACCTACATTGGGGTAATCAAACCAATGATTGTCACCCAGTGGATTTCCGTCCACGTTGTAGTAATACCAACCTGCAGCAGGATCTTCTTTTTTAGAAAATGCGATTACTATTTTGGTGGTTTGCGGGGTATTGCCGTGAAGGGCAATGGCTATGAAACGATTGTATTCTGCATCGTAGATGATGCGGGGATCATACACACCGGAGCCGATGGTGAGCAGGGTATAAAAATCTGCCAGGTTTTGGGTAAAAGTGACCTTACCCCCGCTATTGGCAAAGATGATGTTGGAATTGATGGCAGAAACTACAAAGCCATTTACGGATACTGCCATGCTGTTGTCGGGCGGTACATTGTTGCCCTGGATGTTGCCATTAAAATTTACACCAATGTTCGGTCTTTCAGTAGATCGCTTGGTAACAGTAAGTGATGTACCAGGTCTTTTTGCCTCTTTGATTTGTTGCTTTATTTTTAAAATCTCTTCAGTAGGAATGGCATAAGCGTGTTCAGCAGAAGTGTAGTTGAGCACCCTTGATTTCCATGGATGGTGGAGCTGCGATGGTAGGCCAAAAATGCCGGCTTGTTCAGTGCGAACAATTGTTGCTTTGTTTTGTGCGTTTAGAACAGAAACAGAATAAAATATGGTAAAAACCAATAAAACTGAAAAGAATTTCATTTTTGACGATTTAATCTGATGGTAAAGTAAACAAATTGCCTGCGAACCTCAAAAAAAATTAAGGCACCAATTAATGTACCAGGTTTGAAAGCAACCAAAATCACCTTAAATTAGCAAACAAAGCGTACATTTGCAGCCTTTTAAAAGAGGGGCGTTGAAAATTGAGACGCTGAATTCAGTTTCCTTTTCAAGGCGTTATCACATTCAAATACAATTATTTTATCCATGAATACAAGTTTTCTAAAAAAGCTGGGACTGGGAGCAAGCAACCCCGGTACCTGGACAGGGCAGAAGTCGTTTTCGTCCAAAAGAGTGATCACCTCCTATTCTCCCGTAGATGGCAAGGAGATTGCCAGGGTGAGTGTAACAGGAGAGGCGGATTATGAAAAAGTAATGAGGGCCGCCACCCTGGCTTTTGAGGAATGGAAAACGTGGCCTGCACCCAGGAGGGGAGAAATTGTACGACAATATGGCGATGTATTGAGAGCCAATAAAGAAGAGTTGGGCAAGCTGGTTTCTTATGAAATGGGCAAATCGCTGCAGGAAGGTTTGGGAGAAGTCCAGGAAATGATCGACATCTGCGACTTTGCTGTAGGGCTTTCCCGCCAATTGTATGGTTTGTCTATGCATTCAGAAAGGCCTTCACACCGCATGTATGAGCAGTGGCACCCACTAGGTGTAGTAGGCGTGATATCGGCTTTTAATTTTCCGGTAGCTGTTTGGTCATGGAATGCCATGATTGCTCTGGTATGTGGCGACGTAGTGGTGTGGAAAGGCAGTGAAAAAACACCACTTTGTGCCGTTGCCTGTCAACACCTATTTGCCGGTGTACTCAAAGCCAACAATGTACCTGAAGGAGTGAGCTGTGTGGTCACAGGAGATTACACCCTGGGTCAGAAATTATCTTCAGATACGAGGATACCTTTGGTTTCTGCTACTGGCAGCACCCGCATGGGCAAGGCTGTTTCAGCGGCTGTGGCAGCAAGGTTGGGAAGGAGTTTGTTGGAATTGGGTGGAAACAATGCTGTTATTGTTACCCCGTCTGCAGATCTTTCATTGGTTTTACCAGCAACGGTTTTCGGCGCTGTGGGTACAGCGGGACAAAGGTGTACATCTACCCGAAGGTTGATCGTACATGCCGAAGTATACGACAAGGTCAAGACCCAATTGGTCAAAGCATACAAACAAATAAAGATTGGCAACCCTCTGGATGCACGCAACCACGTAGGTCCGCTCATTGATGCCCAGGCTGTAGACAACTATCTGGCCGCCCTCGATAAGGTCAAAAAAGAAGGCGGCAAATTGTTGGTGAAAGGTGGCGTTGAAAAAGTAAGGGGTTGCGCCAACGGCCATTATGTGGCTCCGGCGATTGTTGAGGCCAGAAATGATATGTCCATCGTACAGACAGAAACCTTTGCACCCATCCTGTATCTCATCAAATACGAGGGTAGCGTTACCGATGCCATTCGCATACAAAATGATGTGCCTCAGGGCTTATCATCGGCCATCATGACCACCAACCTCAGGGAAGCCGAGTTGTTTTTATCGGCAGGAGGCAGTGATTGTGGTATTGCCAATGTCAACATAGGTACTTCCGGTGCAGAAATCGGAGGCGCTTTTGGTGGAGAAAAAGAGACTGGTGGTGGCAGAGAATCGGGATCCGATGCATGGAAGGCCTATATGAGGCGACAAACCAATACCATCAATTACAGTACAAAGCTGCCCCTCGCACAGGGCATTAAATTTGATTTTTAAGACCCCCTTTGTCCCTTAGTGGATATTGTGTTGTTTTTGATAATAACTGTCATCTGACTTGTCGTAGTTTGAGGAATAATGATTAACTTTATGACTAAACTGCGGGTTCAGGTGACAGTTTTTTTTATCGGGCCTTCGGTTATTGATCATTTTTATAAAAACAAGCCATGAACCAGATATACAAAATTACAGCCATTGCAGTAATGGCAGCTTTTCTGGTGCAGTGTTCTCCCAAGGCAACGGCACCGTTAGTTGAATCTCCTAATGTTACTGAAACTCCACCACCCACTCCGGAACCACCCAATCCCTGTAAGAGTTTTAGCGATTTGTCGGGCAATGACCGCGACAAAGCAGAGACCGCCTTTGTTTTGTACAAAGACCAAATGAAGTACAACAATTACAAGGCAGCACTGCCCATTTGGAGACAAGCCTACACCATGGCACCTGGATCCAATGGCAGGGTAAAAAGTCATTTTGACGATGGGGTGACCATCTACAGCAAAATGATACAAGAAACCAATGACAGCACCCAAAAAAGGCTGTATGTTGATACCATTCGTATGATTCAGGCAAAGAGAGAAGAGTGTTTTGGCGCCGATGCTTCTTATATCGGGCAAAAAGCTTTTGACTACTATTACAACCTCAGTGGCCTGGTTCCGGAAAGAGAAATTTACGAGACTTTTAAAAAGTCGGTAGACATGGGCAATGGAAAGATGGAATACTTTATTGTAAATCCATTTACCAAATTGCTTTACGACATGGTTCAGGCCGAACACCTGAGCAAAGAAGAAGGAAGTAAGTATGCCTTGTTGATTGACAAAGCTGTCAAAGACGGATTGGCCAACTGCAGCGGCAATCAATGTGATGCGTGGCGTGTCATTAGTGAATATGCGCCCGATCTGCTGGAAAGCCTGGAAGGTATCGATGGTTTTTACGATTGTGAATATTATGCCGGAAAGTATTATGCCATGTTCAAGGCACATCCTGATTCCTGCGACATCGTCAACCTTGCCTACCGTAGGATGGTGCGCGGCAAATGTGCTGAAACCGATGCACGATTGGCAGAAGTGACCAAAGAGAAAAATGGAAAGTGTTATGTGGCACCTGTGGCTACAGGTACTTTGTCACAAGCGTATGATGAATATGGAAAGGGAAATTACAATGGTGCCATCAAACTTTTCGAAAAATATGTTGATGAGACCGCCGACAAGGAGAAAAAAGCAAAGATTCTGCTGATCATTTCCAACATTTACTATGGAGATGTTAAAAACTTTCCAAAAGCCAGGCAATATGCTTATGAAGCTGCCAAACAAAAATCAGGCTGGGGTGAACCTTACATTCTCATAGGCAAACTATACGCCTCCAGCGGGCCGTTGTGTGGTCCGGGCAGGGGTTGGGACAGCCAGATCGTCACCTGGCCAGCCATCGATAAGTGGGAATATGCCAAAAGCATAGACCCTGCCGTGGCTAAGGAGGCCAATTCCCTCATTGGAAGGTATCGCCAATACATGCCCAACCGGGAAGATGTACACCAGCGTTTGATGACTCCAGGACAGTCCATTACCGTGGGATGCTGGATTAAGGAAACCACCAAGATCAGAACTTCTGACTAAAAAAAGCGATTAACATCAATTTAAGAAATGGGCAGGCTGCATTTAGTGGCCTGCTTTCGTTTCAAATTCAACCATAATGTTATTTTTGCACTCGTTTAAAAGCTTCAAAGCATTGAAATACAAAATAATTGTCCTGCTGCTGTTACTTACCCATCTGGGTTTTGGTCAATCCATTGGGGTAAGGGCCGGATGGAATTTTAATACCATTTCGGGTCCGCTGGAAGCCAATGAATCTTATGGCTATACCAATGGCATTCACTTTGGTATCAATTATGGCTACAAATTGTCCCATACTTTTATGATCAGGGGAGAATTGTTGTACAACCAAACCGGCGGAAGACAGAAATTTGATGGTTCCAGTTACTATCTCATTTACACACCGGAAAAAACGGTTTACGAAAAAGGCAGAAGGATACTGGACCTGGAAATTACCACTTCCTACATCAGCCTGCCCATTACGGCTGTATTTCAACCCTGGAAAAAAGTTGAATTGTTCGCCGGTATTTCACCCAACTTTCTGGTCAATCCTACAGGAAGAGGCACCGTCAGATTTTATTCCAGTGAACACCCCACAGAGATCATCTTTAAACAGTCACTTGACTACAATTTTTACAAAGACCTGGCGCTGGCAGCTTCAACTACCAATACGGGCTTTGCAAAAATCATAGTAGATGGCGAGATTGTCAATGTACCCAAGATTGTAGGTGCGTATTATCAGAATGATTTGAAGCCGGCAGATCGCATCAACTGGTTCAATTTATCAGCTGTAGGCGGTATCAATTATTTCCTCAACAAAGGATTTTTCATTGGGGGCAGATTTGAGTACGGCCTACTGGATGCTACCGACAACAGCATCGACTATACCCTTGAGAAATTCAACGACGATTTTTCCATCAACAAAAGGGCCGACAAAGACATCCAGATTACCTTCCAGGCTTCTCTGGGCTTCCGGTTTTAGTGGGCTTCGAGCCAATTGTTTCCTACACCAATGCCTACTTCAATGGGTACCCTTAGATTGGGTATGGCTGAAGGCATCTTATCCAACACGATGGCTTTGATGGCTTCCAGTTCCGGTAAATAAACATCAAATACCAATTCATCGTGCACCTGGAGGATCATCCTTGATTTTAAATTTTGCTCCCTAATGGCCTGATGAATGTTGATCATAGCCACCTTGATCATATCTGCAGCCGTTCCCTGGATGGGTGTATTGATGGCTACCCTTTCGGCGTTGCTGCTGGCCAATGCATTTCTGGAGTTGATGTCGCGCAGTTCTCTCCTTCTGCCCAACATGGTTTTTACATAGCCGTGCGATCTGGCAAAGGCTACTGTTTCATCCATGTACCGCTTTAATCCTGCAAACTGTACGAAGTACTGGTCGATCAGGTCTTTGGCATCCTTGCGAGAAATGCCCAGCTGACGGCTGAGGTTGGTGGCACCTGCACCGTAGGTGATGGAAAAGTTTACCGTTTTGGCATTTCTACGTTGCTCAGCAGTGACCTGATCGATGGGTACATTGTACACTTTGGCCGCCGTGGCTTTGTGAAAGTCATTGCCTGAGTGAAAGGCTTCGAGCATCGATTCGTCACCACTGATTTCTGCAATGAGGCGCAACTCGATTTGGGAGTAGTCGGCAGAAAGCAGCGTATATTCTTCTGATCTTGGCTCAAATGCTTTGCGTATTTCCCTGCCTGCTTCGTCTCTGATGGGAATGTTTTGCAGGTTGGGATTATCAGAAGCTAGCCTGCCGGTAGCGGCCCTGGCCTGATTAAAGTTGGAATGCACCCTACCTGTTTTGGGGTTGATCATCTGGGGCAGTGCATCTACATAGGTGGATTTGAGTTTTGTGTATTTTCGATAGTCGAGGATTTTGGCAATGATGGCATGTTCTTCGGCCATTTCTGTGAGTTTGTCTACATCTGTCACGTATTGCCCGGTGCTGCTTTTTTTGCCTTTATATGGCAGTTTCATCCTCTCAAACAGCACTTCACCAACCTGTTTGGGCGAAGATATGTTGAAAGGGGTGCCTGCCTCCCTGTACACTTCCTGCTCTACTCTCAGGATTTCTTTTTCTAATTCTTTGGAATAATCTGCAAGAAAATCGGGATTGATGCGCACTCCTTCATATTCCATATCCCTGAGCACATTGATCAATGGGGCTTCTATGGTTTGGTAAAGTGTGGTCATTTCCAGACTGGCCAGCTTTTCTTCCAGAATGGGTTTGAGTTGTAAAGTAAAATCGGCGTCCTCCCCTGCATACTCCACTACTTTATCAAGTTTCACCTGACGCATGCTGAGTTGGGTTTTACCCTTGCCAATAAGATCTTCAATGGGAACCATTTTGTAGTCGAGGTAAGCTTCAGTCAGATAGTCAAGCTTGTGTCTTAGGTCGGGTTCGCAAAGGTAGTGCGCTATCATGGTATCAAAATAAGGACCATTGATTTCTACACCGTACCACTTCATGATGGTAGAGTCGTACTTGGCATTTTGGCCCACCCAAAGTATTTCTTTGGATTCGAGCAGGTCTTTAAATTCATGGATAAGTGCACGCGCATGATCCTGATTTTCAGGTACTGGCACATAGTAAGCTTCATGGGCTTTAATGGAAAATACCAGTCCTACTGCCTCCGCCACATGGGCATCGATGCCGGTAGTTTCTGTGTCAAAGCTGATGATTTTTTCATTCGCCAGTTTAGCGATCAGAGAAGCTCTTTTTTCGGCTGTATCGATGAGATGATAATGATGCGTTACATTGTCAATGTTTCTTTTGGCAACAGCATATTTGGCATCTTCATTTGCCTGGGTTTTTGCCTCTGTTTTTTCTTCACCACTTTCAAAAAGAGAAGTTTGTACCCCTGTTTGTTCGCCTAAAATTTGAACGGCCAGTGACCTAAATTCCAATTCTTTGAAAATCTCGGTTAAGGCTTCTTTGTCCATGGGGTCAACCTGGAAATCTACCTCGTTGAAGGTCACTGGTGATTCAATCTCAATGGTAGCCAGCTTTTTGGAAAGCAGTGCCTGCTCGGCAAATTCTTTGATGCGTTCTCCGTTTTTGCCTTTGATGTTGTGGGCATTGGCAATGACATTTTCTACGGTACCATATTCTTTGAGTAAGTTGACTGCTGTTTTGGGTCCTATGCCGGGAACACCGGGTATATTATCTACACTGTCGCCAATCAAACCAAGGGAATCAATTACCTGTTCCACTCTTTCGATTTCCCATTGTTCGAGGATTTCTTTTCTGCCTAGAATTTCAATGCCATTGCCCTGGCGTGAAGGTTTGTACATAAAGATATGATCCGACACCAGCTGTCCGTAATCCTTATCAGGTGTCACCATATAGACATCATAGCCTTGTTTTTCTGCCTGTTTGGCGATGGTACCAATGAGGTCGTCTGCCTCGTAATTGTCGAGAAACAAAATGGGAATTTTCATAGCTGCCAGGATCTTGCGGATAAAAGGCATAGCAATGGTGATGTCTTCGGGCTGGGCATCTCTGTTGGCCTTGTACTCCGGAAAATAATCGTGCCTGAAGGTAGACTTGGGGTCGAAGGCTACAGCGATGTGGCTGGGCTTTTGGTTCTGCATGAGGTCCCACAATGTGCGCATAAAGCCGGCTACAGCGGAGGTATTGACGCCTTTGGAATTGATGAGTGGCCTGGATATAAAAGCAAAGTGAGCCCTGTATACAAGGGCGTGACCATCAAGCAGGAATAATTTTTTGTCAGACATAAGGCTGGTTTGAATGAGGTAAAAATAGAAATATTTTGCCCTCATGATGGAATAAATAGGGCTTTGTTGAAAAAATCACAATAATATAACGATATTTTCGTTATAAAAACTAAATTTGCATTATTAAAACGAAAAAATGAATAATTTACAACCCCTCGAGGAGGAGATCATGCAATTGTTCTGGCAGCTGGGCAAGGCCTTTCCCAAAGAGATCATAGCCTATCTTAAGGCACCGGTGCCTCCCTACAATACAGTTTTGTCGACCATTCGCAAATTGGAAAAAGAGGGCTATCTGACCTTCAGAAAGTTTGGCAAATCGCACCAGTATTATCCCATCATACAAAGGGAAGATGCATCGCGGTCGATTTTCAAGAAACTGTATGACAAGTACCTGCAAAGAGACAAGATGGAACTACTTTCATATTTTATGGAAGAAGAAGAAATGGATGCTGATGATTTGAAAAAATTGATCAAAACACTTAAAGAGAGAAGCCATGAATGAAATGATCATATGGCTTTTTAAATCAGCCGTTATTTTTACTGTACTTGGATTTTATTATCATTTTTTACTACGAAACAGCAAAAGGCATCAAACCAATAGGGGCGTTCTTTGGTCTATAATGTTGTTTTCCCTTTTCATTCCACTCATAGAAATTACCGTAAAAACAGTGGTTGTAGATGCCGCTGTTACTCCTCAAAACTTGAGTGAGGGTACGTCTGACAGCTCTGGAGCTCTATTTGCACTGAATTGGATGATGGCCTTGGGAGTAGCTTATTTGATTGGTCTGTTGTGGCATTTAACCGGACTGACCCGACAATTGATGCGTTTGTATTTGGTCATGCGATCTTCCAAAAAGGAGATTGGAGATGCGGGTATCATCTATATCTTTACCGATAAACTGCCTACCCCTTCAACCTTTTTCCACTATTTGTTTTTACAAGATGGCACTTCATTGTTTCCCGAGGTTGAAGCACACGAGCGCGTCCACATCCGCCAGTTTCATACGATAGACTTGCTTGCTGCATTGCTATTCAGGTCAGTCTTTTGGTTTCATCCTCTGGCAAGCCGCATGCAACATTATTTCAGAGAACTCCACGAATACATCAGCGATGAAGCCGTCATCAGGCAGTATGGTTTAGATGCATATCTTCAAATTCTTGATGTTTATACAGAACATAAGCCAGGCCCTGTCTTGTGTCACACTTTTGCTTCATTCATTCAAAAACGCATACAAATGATTTCAAAAAATCCATCCCCACGCATTTTCCCATTTTTGGGAGTTGCCATATTGATTTCGGCCTTATTTGCAGGCATGTCATTCAAAACGGCCACCACAGTCAGGAAACCAAATCCTTTAAAAGAAAGCAGGGATACACTTCCGCCACCAAAACCTTCAAGAGCCATGGTCATTGATACCATCATTACTTTTGATCCATCTACCGGCAAGGAAAGCATGCAGGTGGTACAATCGCCCCTTGGAGAAACTGAGATGTTGAAGAAGTTTCCCAATACCATTGAGTTAATTGACACGATTACTACCTATGATCCTGATACACGCAAGGAGAGTGTTATGTTTGTAAAATCGAAGATGATTGAGGCATACAACATTCTCATATCATTGGAATTGGCGAAAGAAAAGCCGGATATGGAGAAGATCAATATGTGGAATAAGAAGGGAAGGGTTGACTAGCGACTAGCGACTTGCGACAGGCGACTTGCGACGGGCGACGGGCGACGGGCGACGAGCGACTTGCGACGGGCGACTTGCGACGGGCGACTTGCGACACGCGAGGGGCGACTTGCGACGGGCGACGGGCGACTTGTGACGAGCGACGAGCGACTTGCGACTTGCGACGAGCGACTTGCGACGGGCGACTTGCGACGG
>ERZ724518.1051-NODE-1051-length-12258-cov-16.282062_pt1 | contig 12258 bp, 9 predicted proteins | sample MGYA00376051_ERZ724518 | MGnify/ENA primary metagenome ERZ724518 (study PRJEB28724, sample SAMN07190885) | wastewater metagenome | isolation source: influent of sewage treatment plant in Hong Hong | place: Hong Kong | collected 2016-03-17 ... | reverse complement strand
TTCAGAGAGGGAGGCGGAAGCCGACACCTCATCGCAACGATTATCGGGGAATAAAGATAAAAACGAGGATGTTCGCACATCCTCGTTTTTACGTTAACATAATCATTTATTCTATCGCGTCCAATTCCGCTTCATCCTCTTCCTTCTCCTCTTTCTTTCCGAAATTAGGATCAATCTTCAGGAAAGCAGTAACCAGGAAGGTGATGGCGCAACATGCCATCACGATGATGAAGAACATGCGGTAACCTACCATATCCTTCAGATATCCAGAAACCATGCCCGGCAGCATCAATCCGAGATAGGAGATGCCCGTACAGATGGAATAATGGGAGGTCTTGAACTTTCCCTGACTGTAGAACAGCATGTAGAGGGTAAGAACCGTGAAGCCCAGACCATAACCCAACTGCTCGACAAAAAGACAGCTGGAAACCACGATGAGGTTGCTGTTGAGCGAATAACTCAGATAGATGTAAACCACATCAGGCAAGGTGATGGCGCAAACCAGAGGCCAGAGCCATTTCTTCATTCCATCCCTGCTCACCAGAATACCACCAAGAATTCCACCCAGCAGCAAACCTATCAATCCCACAGTACCATTGGCAAAGCCATATTCCTGAGGTGACAGTCCCAGTCCACCCTGCGAATTAGGACGGAGGATGAAGGTCTTGGTCATGGTGTTCAGAAGCGCTTCCGGGAATCGGTAGAGCAAGAGAAAGAGCATCACACAGACGGTTTCACCCAATCCGAACTTCACGAAGAAGGTGCGGAACATGTTCTTCAGTTCATGAGCCACTTCACCCACCGTTCTGTCGGTCTGCACATCATCCTTCGGGCGAGGCATGAAGCGGCTGTGGTAGAGCCACAAACCGATGAAGATACCTGCCAGTCCGTAAAAGATAAGCGCCCATGAGAAGCGAATCTGGTTGCGGAAGAGAACCTGAAGCACACCTGCCAGCATCACCAGAAAACCATTCACAAAGATGATGGCGAGGCGGTAGAAGGTATTTCGCAAGCCTACAAACTTAGTCTGCGTATGTTCATCCAGCTCAATCATGTAGAAACCATCTGCCGAAATGTCGTGGGTGGCACTACAGAAGGCGATGAGGAAGAAGAAGCACATCGTTGCCTGGAACCAGAAGGCGGTAGGCAGCGAGAAGGCGATGCCGGCAAGGGCAGCTCCGATGAGAGCCTGCATGGTGAGCACCCACCAGCGCTTAGTCTTCAGCAAATCTATGAACGGACTCCACAAGGGCTTGATGACCCAGGGAAGGGCGAGCCATCCGGTATAGAGACCCACCTCAGCATCGGTCAGCCCCAACTGCATGTACATCACCACAGAGAGGGCGGTTACGATGACGTTGGGGAGTCCTTCGGCAAAATAGAGGGTCGGAATCCATGCCCATGGACTCCGACTGTTTTTCTTTGTTACCATTTTACATCACTATTTATAAAGTTTCTTGATTTCAGCACCCTGATAGTAGTGCAACAGGATGGCATCATAATGATAACCCTGCTCGCCCATCACGGCAGCACCAATCTGGCAGAGGCCTACTCCATGCCCCCAACCGGCTCCGATGAGTTCGAAACGCTGAGGCACTCCCTGTTCATCCTTATCATACTTATCCACCACGAAGGCTGAACTCAGCAGATGACTGTCGCTCAGCGTACGGCGGATTTCGAGTTCCTTACCGATGGTAAAGGTCTTCTCGGTTCCGATAATCTGGAGCTTGCTGATTCTTCCACTCTTGCCGCGCTCCACGGCCTTCATGTCTAGGATGGCACCCAGGTCCATCTTCAGTTTGTCAGCGATGAGCTGCTGCAACTTCTCCTGGCTGAGCGTTTCCTTCCAGCGGTAGAAATTGACGGTTTCCTGATCATAGTCGTTGAGCACTTCTGACAGGATTTTCTTGTCCTGCGTGTTGCAGAAAGCTGGCGGATTGAAGCGGATCCATTTCTCAGCCTCTTCCTCATTGGTCAGATTAGGCAGTGTATGTTCCACGCCCAGGGCGATGTCGCGAACCGCCGTGAGATAAGTCTTCGGCGTGTCCTCCCAGCAATACTGGAATTCCTCGGTTATTCCGCCGCAGCATTTCGAGAATCTTGCATCGCAGATTTCTTCGCCGTCCATCAGAATCTGTCCCTTGGTCTGGCGGATGGCTTCAGCTACATGGGGCGATGTTTCCTTGGTGATGCCCTGGTAGCGCTGGCAGTGGTCGTCGGCACATACATCAAAGAGGGTGTGGTCTTCGCGGTCGTACCAGCGGATGAGCGTATCTTCCTTCTTGGTGAAGGAGAAGAAGTTGTTGCCGCTCTCAGCCACCTCTCGGCGCTTCTTCATCTGTGCCAGGAGCCATGAACGGGAGATGACGGCGTGCGCCTTCAGGAGTTCGAGACTCGAAGTGGCACTCATCTCACTGCTGATGACGCTCTCCAGATATTTCTCTACAGGCAACTCATTGATTGCCACAATCTTATCCGATTCTACCACAAAGCGGAGCGTGCCCAGGAAGGTTTGGGTTTCCTTGCGCTCCCAGTGGAAGTTGACACCGATGGTTACGTCGCTCAGCGAAAACGAGGCGTCGGCACTCTGCGGATGGAAGGTGAGCTGGCTGTACTGGTTGCCGTTCCAGAGCACACCGCCCTCTGAGAATTCTACCACCTGTTCGCCCAGCACCTTTTCGCCCTTGGCAAGATAAGGTTTGTTGAGCGAGAAATGAATCTTCTGCGCACTCACGATGCCCACCGTTACGTCGGGCTGCTTACCTTTATTATATAAGGTGGAAGAGGCTTCGGCTGCATCCTCGGCATCCTTAGATGCCTTCAGTTTAGCGATGATGGCATTCATCTTTTCTTCCGAAACGCCACATTCCTGCAGCAGCGAGAGGGCTTTCTCCTCGGTCAGCTTTCGGAAATCTTCCTCACGAGGGGTGATGATGAGTCCGCTCATATCCAGTGCTCCCGGCGAAACCACAAACTGGGCGTCGCCTTCGGCAAAATAGGCTTCCGGACGGTGCTTTTCTCTCGGAATGACCACGCTGATGAATTCCTCGCCCTTGCGCCAGGAGATGATGTTCATCATCGGTTCGGTTTCGTCGCCACGCTGAGGCATTGCCTTGTAGAGACGGCGGAAGAGGGCCTCATCGCTCTCAGCACTCTTCGAGATGATGACGAAGGCGGGAACGATGAAGTCGCGAACCACTGAGATTTTCTCCTCATCATTGAGAGAGATGATGTCGGTCAGGTTGCGGGAGAGACGCTGCCAGTTGGTCTGAAGAGGAAGGATGCCGTTGGTTCCTGCCTGGAAATGAAGATGGTCTGGAGCCGATGCACCACACTTCGGACCGTTGTAGAACACCATCAGGTCGCTGTGCAGACTGATGAAGCGGTGCATCTCGCCGTAGTTCTTGTAGATGAGCTGAGGCTGATGCTTGCGTGCCGGAATGGTGAAGTGGACTGGCAGAATCGGGAACGGATTCACCAGAAGATGGAATTTCTCGTCTATCTGCTTCGACATCTGTTCCTTAGGACGGTTCTTGTCGCAAAGGAAACAAGGGCGCTCGCCCAGGGTTTTCTTATCTATCTTGGCGCCCGTACTTACGATGCGGGCTGGGTTCCACTGCAGTTTCAGCTGGTCGGAGAACTGGCGGGTTTCTACATGCTTGAGGTCGCGGAAGCGGTGGCGCGCATCGGTCCAAACCTCCAGCTGACGGTTGAAGAAACGCGAGATGCTGCTGTCTTCCATAATGTCGGCCTTGCCCTGCAGCAGGTGCTGGCGTGCCTTCAGTTCCATGGTGCGCAGGCGGTCCTTATACAGGTTGTTGGCGTTCACCTTCTCTACGCTGAGGGCTGCATCGCTGTTACCTCCCCAGCGGCGGCAGAGGTAGAGTTCGTCGTAGATTCTGCCGATGCGGTAACGGCGCGAAAATGCCAAGCCGAGCGCATAATCCTCACCATACGAGGTGTTAGGAAACTGGATCTGTCTGACCAGCGGAGTGAAGAAGGCGCGCGGAGCACCCAATCCGTTGATACGCAGCGCATTGTTGCATCCGTTTTCATCGGTCCACTCCTTGTGGTCTATCAGTCCCGGTGGCAGGGTGTTGAGGTCGAAGTCGCACATGCGGTACGAGCCGATAATCATGGCTGCCTTCTGCTTGTAGAAGGCATCTACTATCTTCTGGAGTGTCTTTGGTGAAGAATAGAGGTCATCGCTGTCAAGCTGTACGGCAAACTTTCCGCAGAAACTGCTGTTGATGGCTTCGTTCCAGCATCCGCCTATTCCCAGGTCGGTTCTCTCCGGCACAATCTGTATCAGGTTGTCGGCTTTAAGTTCATCCAGTATTTCGCCGGTGCGGTCGGTAGAATGGTTGTTTACCACGATGACGTTAAACTTGAAGTTAGCCTTCTGTCCCAGCGCACTCTTCACGGCATCAGCCACCGTCTTTTCGCGGTTGAAGACGGGGATGATGACAGATGCCTCGTATTCAAAATCCTGCTCACCGAAGTCGGGCTGGCGGTAGAAGGTGGTGTCTATCAGGGCGCCCACCTTGCCCAGATGCTGGGTGCATGCCTTTTCCATCTCAATCTGCACCTCGCGGTTGCGCGGGTTTACATAGTCAAACTGCTTCTCGCCGCTCTTACGGGTGTCGAGTTCGGCTTCTGAATAGAGGAATTCGTTGAGATGGAAGATTTCGCCCACGCGGCTCAGATAGAGACGGAGGTCGTAGAGGGCGGCAAACTGATACTCTTCGCGGTCGGGTTGGGCGATGTAGTCGGCCAGCGCCTGTGCCTTGATGCACCAGAGGCTTCCAAAGTCGAAGTCATCTCGCAAAGAACCTGACTGGTAGTCAATTACCGGATGTTTCTCCATTTTGCCTTCCACCATCTTGTAGTGGTCGGCGTAAACCATGACGGCATCCGTATCATCTGCCACTCTGAGGAATCGCTCCAGCGTGTTGTTTCCCCATCCTATGGTGGTGTGGCGGGTACAGATCATCACGTAGTCGGCATCTGTATTTTCAGCGATGCTGACAATGGTGTTACTGCTTTCCAGGCGGTCGGTGATGACAAACGTACATCCTTCGGGCACCTGATGATGAGCGGCAAAATCAGCACTCACCAGGAAGTGGATATGCTGTACAGTCTTGTACTCATGAAGCACCGACAAGGCATTCTGCGCATCGTCGATGTATTCGCAAGGCAAGAAAAGGTCTATTTTTTCTCTCATTTTCTTACGTTATTTTTGTTCACTTCAGCCCTTTTCGGGGGGCTAAATCTGTGTTTTTTATCTTTATTTTATCTTATTATATTAAAATATGTGGCAAAGATACTAATTTTTCGGCAAAAAACACTATCTTTGCAGTATGAATAATGAAAAAAAATATCTTTTGGGCCTTACACTTGCCGAATTGAAGCAGGTGGCAAAGGACTTAGGCATGCCCGCCTTCACCGGTGGGCAGATGGCGAAGTGGCTCTATGAGCAGCATGTGAAGAGCATTGATGAGATGACCAACATCTCGAAGGCGAACCGTGCCAAACTCGCTGCCGAATACGAAATAGGATGCTTCGGATATTCCGATGCACAACATTCGGTGGATGGTACCATCAAGTACCTCTTCCCTACCCGAAGCGGCAAATTTGTCGAGACGGTTTACATCCCCGACAAAGACCGCGCCACGCTGTGCGTTTCTTCGCAGGTGGGATGCAAGATGAACTGCCTGTTCTGCCAGACCGGCAAGCAGGGGTTTGAGGGCAGCTTGCCTGCAGGCGACATTCTGAACCAGATTTACTCGCTGCCGGAGGTGGACAAGCTTACCAACATCGTGTTCATGGGTCAGGGCGAGCCGATGGATAATCTCGACAATGTGCTGCGCGCCACAGAGATTCTCACCGCCGACTACGGCTGGGCATGGAGCCCGAAGCGCATCACGGTAAGTTCGGTGGGCGTGAAGAACAAACTGAAGCGGTTCCTGGAAGAGAGCGACTGCCATGTGGCCATCAGCATGCACGACCCTATCCCTTCTGAACGCGCTGAACTGATGCCTGCCGAAAGGGGCATGGGCATTGAGCAAGTAGTAGAACTGCTGAGGAACTATGATTTCTCTCATCAACGCCGCCTGAGTTTCGAATACATCGTCTTTAAGGGCGTAAACGACAGTATGCAGCATGCCAAGGCCATCATCAAACTGGTGAAGGGACTTGACTGCCGCTTCAACCTGATCCGTTTCCACCAAATTCCAGACATTCCTCTGCAAGGTGTGGATGATGAGAAGATGGAGCAGTTCCGTGATTACCTCACCCAGCATGGTGTCTTCACCACCATCCGTGCCAGCCGCGGCCAGGACATCTACGCCGCCTGCGGTCTGCTCAGCACCTCGAAGAAAATCGGAGAAATCCGTGAGCACGAGGATGAAGAGAAGATGAATAAGTAAGGAAAGGTGGGGGAAAAATGGTTAGAGAATCTTTAAAGATCCTACTTGCCGGCTGTCTTTTGTTCCTTTTTCTGGCAAGTTGCAGCCCGGGAGGAGGAAGAAACAGAAAACTGCCCAAGAGCACAGGACAGCCTTACGAGGTGGTGCTCGAGGGAGATACCGACAGCATCGTTACGAAGATACTGACGGAAGAGGTGCCTGCCCTGCCCCAACCCGAACCGCTCTGCCGGCTCATCCAGGTTAAGAAGGGCAAGATCCACGGCAGCTACCTGCTCGTAAGAACTCGCATCGTAGTGAACATCCCGGCAGCGGAATTCTCAGTCAGGCTGAGCCGCAACGAGAATGCTTCACCGCAGACCGTCATCCGCATCTCTGCCCGCTCGCTGCAGCAACTCAGAGAGAAACTCAACCCCGAGAAACTGCGCCAGCTCGTAGATGAGACTGAACTGGAGCACCTCGCCTCCATCATCTCCACCAACCCGAGCAAGCAGAACCGCGAGATGCAGCAGCTGGTAAAGAAGAACTTCGGCATCAGCATGAACATCCCTGCCGAAATGCAGGCAAGCAAAAAGGCGAAGAACTTCATTTGGATCTCAAACAACGCCAGCTCGGGCATGAAGAACCTGCTCGTAATGAAAGTGAAGAGTGAAGAACGAAGAGTGAAAAATTCAGATGCTTTTTCACCTCAAGAGAAGCAGCAGATTGACAGCATTCTCCGAACCAATATGCCGGGCGAAACCGACAGCATGTACATGATAATCCCGGTCCTTTCAGAAAAAGGACTCTGGGAGATGAAGGGCGACGCCATGGGAGGCCCCTACGTGATGAGGCGCATCCGCCTGAGAAAAACGGGGGATGAAATCATCATCATCGGCTTCGTCTATGCGCCCGAAATGAAAAAGAAAATATTAATCAAGCAGCTAGAAGCTGCGATTTCTACTATAAAATAAAACGATAAATGGACAGCAAAAAGATTAGAGTGGCCATCACTCACGGAGATACCAACGGTATCGGATACGAACTCATTTTTAAGGCATTCAGTGAGCCAGAGATGTTGGAGTATTGTACCCCTATCATCTACGGTTCGCCTAAAGTGGCAGCTTATTACCGCAAGGCGATGAATCTGCCTGCCCAGTTCTCCATCATCCAGAAAGCAGAAGATGCTGAAGACGGAAGAATCAACCTCCTGCCAGCCGTAGACGAGGAGGTAAAGGTTGACATGGGCATGCCTACTCAGGAATCGGGTACGGCAGCCATCAAGGCACTTGACCGAGCCATGACCGACTACCGCGACGAGCTCTTCGACGTGCTCGTTACCGCACCGGTAAACAACCAGAACGCACAATTTGAGGGCTTCCAGTTCAAGGGCCACAAGGAATACATTGAAACTTGCCTGGGCGAAGGTGCCAAGGGCCTTTCCATCCTCTGCGGCGGCGACCTTCGCATCGCATCCGTAACCGGAAAGACTCCGCTCAAGGACGTGCCGGCAGCTATCACCCAGGAGCTCATCATCGAGAAGGTGAAGCAGATGCACACATCACTGAAGCGAGACTTCATGATTACCAACCCGCGCATCGCCGTGCTCGCCCTGAATCCTAGCAACAACGGTGAGGAGAGCTGCGGACCAGAGGAAGCCAGCATCATCATCCCAGCCATTGACCAGCTTGCCGAGCAGAAAATACAAGCTTTTGGTCCTTACCCTGCTGACGAGTTCTTCGGCAACGGCCATTTCGTAGAGTTCGACGGCATCATGGCCATGTATCATGATCAGGCTACTACCCCGTTCCATTCTCTCTACACCGAGGATGGCGTACTCTTTACTGCCGGTCTGCCACTCGTGCACACCGCCGCCAACACCACTCCTAGCTACAGCATCACGGGCTGCAACGAAGCCGATGCAATCTCCTTCCGCCACGCCATCTACTTGGCGCTGGATGCCTTCTGCAACCGCGAAGACTATGATGAGGCCTACGAGAATCCACTGCCTAAACTCTACCACGAGAAGCGTGACGAGAGCGAGAAGGTAAGATTCTCCATCCCTAAGAAAAAGGGATAAGAGAAAGATTCCCTATTCCCGAGAAAAAGCGGAATAAAGAAAGATTCGGGAGGGCAGATGACGCAAAAAAGGCAAATCTGCCCTGTAATCAGACCTCCCGAACGTTAAAATTAAAAAAAAATGCAGATAATTCAGAAAAAATGAGTAATTTTGGCAGCTAAATGGATACTTCCGAACTACAAAAGATAAAACAACGCTACAATATCGTCGGTAACAGCGACGGATTGAACCATGCGCTCGACGTAGCCCTACAGGTAGCGCCGACCGATCTCTCCGTGCTCATCATCGGCGAGAGCGGTGTGGGTAAGGAAATCATTCCAAGGGTGATTCACGACAATTCGCCACGCCGCAGAGAGAAATATTTCGCCATCAACTGTGGAAGCATTCCGGAGGGAACCATTGACAGCGAACTCTTCGGACATGAGAAGGGTTCCTTCACTGGAGCCATAGGCGAAAGCGAAGGATACTTCGGTATTGCCAACAAGGGTACCATCTTCCTCGACGAGGTGGGTGAACTCCCGATACAGACGCAGGCAAGACTGCTACGCGTGCTCGAAACGGGAGAATACATCCGCGTGGGTGGAACTGAGATAAGGAAAACGGATGTCCGCATCGTGGCAGCCACCAACGTAAACATGCGCAAGGCTGTGAGCGAAGGCCGCTTTCGCGAGGACCTCTACTACCGCCTCAACACCATCCCGATACAGATGCCTGCATTGAGAGAGCGTGGCGACGACATCCTCCTGCTCTTCCGCCTCTTCGCCATGCAGATGGCCGAAAAATACCGTCTGCCTAAGATTTCACTCTCAGATGAGGCCAAGCAGATCATGCTGAAATACAAGTGGCCGGGAAATGTGAGACAGCTCAAGAACATTACCGAACAGATGTCAGTGCTGAGCCGAGAAAGAGAAATCGATGCACAGACCCTCACCCAGTTTATTCCGAGAGATGAGGAGTCTACACAGCTCGCCACCATACAGAAGGATGGCAAGGACGACCATAGCTACGCCAGCGAGCGCGAACTGCTATACAAGATTCTCTACGAACTGAGGGGCAACGTGAGCGACCTGAGACGTGAGATGAACAGCCTGCGCAAGCAACTCGATGAGGCACGCCAGTTGGGCGGTACAGGCGGATATGTTTCTCCGGTTCAGCCGAATACCCAGGTAGCTCCAGTATCATCCGTATCTCCGGTTTCATCGGTTTCTCCGGTTCCGTCCGTATCATCCGTTCCATCGGTTTCTCCGGTATCTTCCGTACCTCCGATTACCGATCTCGACGAGCTACAACACATCCGTCAGGAAATAGCTACAGGAGGCATGAGGGGCACTTACAAACCCGAAGCCGAGGATGCTGAGATTGAGGAGATCAAGGAAGAAAACGAGAATCTGAACCTCAGCGACCTTAGCAAGCAGATGATAGAAAAGGCACTGGAGAGAAACAACGGAAACCGCAAGAAAGCGGCAGAAGAACTGGGAATCTCCGACAGAACTCTGTACAGAAAGATTAACAAATATAAGTTATGAAGCATATACGCGCGTACCTATATATAATAGGAGTCACACTGATGGTGGCGGTCATGGCAGCATGCTCCGTGAGCTACAAGTTCAACGGTGCCAGCATCGACTACACCAAAACCAAGACCATACAGATAGCCGACTTCCCTATCAGAAGTTCGTATGTGTGGGGTCCGATGGGTCCGATGTTCAACAACGAACTCAAGGATAAGTTTGCCAGCAACACCCAGCTCATACAGGTGTCACGCAACGGAGACCTGAAGATAGAGGGCGAAATCACCCAATATTCTCAGCGCAACAAGTCGGTTAGTTCTGAGGGATACTCAGCACAGACCGAGCTCAGTATCACCGTAAACGTACGTTTCACCAACACCAAGAACCATGCCGAGGACTTCGAAAAGCAGTTTACATCTGCCAAGACCTACGACACCACTCAGAGCCTTGCCTCGGTGCAGGAAGAACTGGTAACCCAGATTATCAAAGACCTGGTAGACCAGATATTCAACGCTACGGTAGCTAACTGGTAAAGTAAGTGAAGAACGAAAAGTGAAGAGTGAAGAATTCAACGGCTTTACTAATCATAAAGTTCAAAACTCAATGTTCAAAGTAAAATAAAGTAAAGTAAAAATATCGTGGAATTAAGCAGATTGATACAACACCCGGAGGAAATGAACCGAGAGACGCTCTACGACTTGCGCGCCCTCTTGGCCTTATATCCGTATTATCAGACGGCACGCCTGCTGATGTTGAAGAATCTGTACCTGCTCCACGACCCGAGTTTCGACGAAGAACTGCGCCGTGCAGCCATCTACATCACCGACCGTAAGATTATCTTCGAGATGGTAGAGGCAGCCCACTATCAGATAAAAAACGCCCCTGAAGAGGCTGAATCCAACAAGCAGCAAGGCGTAAGAGGAATAGGAGCAGAAAAACACGGAGACCGTACTAGCGACCTCATCGACCACTTCCTGGGATCCATTCCTATGGAAGAAGACGAAGAAGAGAAGAAGGAGAAACGTAAGCCTACACCTGCTGACGCGGCTGTAGACTATGTGGCTTATCTCATGGAGACCGAAGACCAGCAGGAGCCAGAAGATACTTCGCGCACCATGAGTCTCATCGACGACTTTATGGAGGATGGCGGTTTCAAACTGCCTAAAATCCAGCAGGACGAAGATTACAAACCAGAATTTACTCCCGAACTTCAGACCGATTCCGGCAAGGATGGCGAAGAGGAAAACAGCGGTGTATTCACCGAAACCCTCGCCCGCATCTACATCAAGCAGGGCAAGTATCAGAGGGCTTACGAAATCATCAGCCGCCTGCATCAGCAGCATCCTGACAAGAACGGATATTATGTTGACCAGCTCAGATTCCTTGAGAAACTGATGCTGAACAGCAAGAAGAAATAAAGAAGAATAATAAATAAATAAAACTAGTTTTAAAAAATGGCTTACACATTATTAGTAGTATTAATCGTCCTGGTAGCTATCCTGATGATTTTCATCGTGCTCATCCAGGAATCAAAGGGAGGTGGACTTGCAAGTAACTTCTCTTCAACCAACTCAATCATGGGTGTTCGCAAGACCACTGACATTGTTGAGAAATTAACATGGGGCCTCGCTGCAGCCTTGGTTGTCATCAGCGTGGCATGTGCTTATGTAGCCCCTCAGGCAGCTGGCGAAAGCAGTGTTTTGGAGGGAGCCACTCAGGAGCAGACCGCTCTTCCTGCTATGCCAGGTGCTAGCAAGGATGCAGCAGCAGGTGCTCAGAAGGCTGTTCCTGCAGCTGGTGCAGATGCCCAGAAGGCAGCTCCAGTTGTTCCAACAAGCCCTGCAAAATAAAAAATAAGAAAAAAGGTACGAAAAAATTTGGTAGAACCATTTTTTTTTCGTACCTTTGCACCCGCTTAACAAGAATATGGTGGACGTAGTTCAGTTGGTTAGAGCGTCAGATTGTGGTTCTGAATGTCGTGGGTTCGAGTCCCACCTTCCACCCAACTATTTTAGAAAAAGCAAAACATAACCAATATGGTGGACGTAGTTCAGTTGGTTAGAGCGTCAGATTGTGGTTCTGAATGTCGTGGGTTCGAGTCCCACCTTCCACCCAAGATAAACCCTGCAAGATTCATTTCTTGCAGGGTTTCTTGTTATATATCCGTATTGAGCGGAATTCTTTTTTGTCATATAAACGAATTGCAATAGTATATTATAGACTGAAAACATACAAAAAAGCCTGCTAAGGGAAGAAAATATCC
>ERZ724518.1050-NODE-1050-length-12262-cov-32.720734_pt1 | contig 12262 bp, 7 predicted proteins | sample MGYA00376051_ERZ724518 | MGnify/ENA primary metagenome ERZ724518 (study PRJEB28724, sample SAMN07190885) | wastewater metagenome | isolation source: influent of sewage treatment plant in Hong Hong | place: Hong Kong | collected 2016-03-17 ... | reverse complement strand
ATAGAATTCAATCAATGCCAAAAGTTGGAAGATTTATTGGTGAATCAAAAAAACCGACAGCATTGTCTGAAAAAGATATTAATTTAATTTTAGAAAAAGTTAAAAATAGAGCAGCCGCAAAACCAAAAGTTTCATTTGATGAAGGTGAAATGGTTAGAATTAATGAAGGACCATTTTCTAATTTTAACGGTTTGGTAGAAGATTTTGATATGGTTTCAGGTTTATTAAAATTAAATGTTTCTATTTTTGGAAGAAATACTCCTGTTGAGATATCTTATACTCAAGTAGAAAGAGTAGTTTGATTAATTTTTTCCTTAGGCATTAGGCAAAAAAACTAGCTTCTTAAAATAGTTTTCTTGCCTAATGTCTAATCATTAAAAAATTGTTAAAGGAATAGCATGGCTAAAAAAATTCAAGGGCTAATTAAATTACAGATACCTGCGGGTGCTGCAAATCCATCACCACCAGTTGGACCTGCCTTAGGTCAAAGAGGTGTAAATATAATGGAGTTTTGCAAAGCTTTCAATGAAAGAACTAAAGAAAAAGCAGGGTATAGAATACCTGTAGTTATAACTGTTTACACAGATAAAAGTTTCACATTTGAATTAAAACAACCACCAATGACAGATTTAATTAAAAAAATCTCTGGTGTTAAATCAGGTTCAAGTAACCCATTAAAGCAAAAAGTTGGAAAATTATCTAAAGAACAAATTATGGAAATCGTTGACTTAAAAATCAAAGATTTAAATACAGAAGATAGAGATGTTGCAGCAAAAATTGTTGCTGGAAGTGCTAGATCAATAGGTATTGAAACAGAATTATAATTCTGTTTTTAAGTTAAGTCTTACCACCTGACTCTACAAATGGCGGTAGCAAAATAATATAATTGCGGAGATAATAATGGCAAAAGTTTCAAAAAGATATAAGGCATTAGCAGAAAAGATTGAGAATAAAAAATATTCTTTAAATGATGCTTGTGTAAGTGTAAAAGAGTTAAAATCAGCTAAATTTGACGAAAGTGTAGAAATTGCACTTAATTTAAATGTTGATCCAAGACATGCAGACCAAATGATTAGAGGTGCTGTTGTTCTTCCAAATGGTACAGGTAAAACTGTGAGAGTTGCAGTATTTGCAAAAGGTTTAAAATTGGATGAAGCAAAAGCAGCAGGTGCTGATGTTGTTGGTAATGACGATTTGGCTGAAGCTATCCAAGCTGGAAACATTAATTTTGATGTTTTAATTGCAACTCCTGATTGTATGGGAATTGTAGGAAAAGTAGGAAGAATTTTAGGACCAAAAGGTTTAATGCCGAATCCTAAAACAGGAACAGTAACAATGGATGTAACAAAAGCAGTTAATGATGCTAAAGGTGGTCAGGTTACATATAGAGTTGATAAAAAAGGTAATATGCAAGCAGGGATTGGAAAAGTTTCATTTAGTGCTGAAGCAATTAGAGAAAATGCTGCTGCATTTATTGCTGCAATTAATAAAGCGAAACCTTCAACTGCAAAAGGTAGATATATCACTAATGCAGCTATTTCGTTAACAATGAGTCCATCAATTATTCTAGATAATATGGAACTAATGGAAATTAGATAAGGTAATCCTTGTCTGATTTTTAGCATTCAATAATGCAGAATTTGTTCTTTATTATTGAGTGTTATTCAAAGCACTGAAATAAAACTGAAGACAGCTGGTAAGAGACTCCTCCGTTTCTTGTAAGTCCCGCCTAAGTCGATGTTTTGAAGGGAGGAAAAAATGACTAAACAACAAAAATCAGAAATTATCGATTTTTTAACAGTAGAATTTAAGGATTCTTTAGCAGTAGTTGTATGTGATTATAAGGGTCTTACTCATAAAGAATTAGAATCTTTAAGAAAAGAAGCAAGATTAAATAATACAAGAGTACAAGTTGCTAAAAATACTTTAGTTACAGTTGCTGTTAAAAATGCAGAACTTGGTGATATTGAATTAAGTGGTACAAATATTTTTTTATGGTCAGAAGATCAAATTTCAGCTTGTAAAGTAGCTGACAAATTTGCAATGTCAAATAAAGAAAAATTCGCTATTAAATCGGGTATTATAGAAGGTCAAATTGCAGATTTTGCAACTGTTAATGCGTTTGCTAAATTACCATCAAGAGAACAACTTCTAGGTATGCTTGCTGCTACTTGGATGGCACCTGTTGCAAACTTTACTATTGGGCTTGATGCACTTAGAAAGAAAAAAGAAGAAGAGGCAGCTTAATTTTTTAGGCTAAAAATAAAAAAATAAAATTATAAGGAAGAAGAAATGGCAATTTCTAAAGAAGACGTATTAGAATACATCTCTGGTTTATCTGTATTAGAGTTATCTGAATTAGTAAAACAATTCGAAGAAAAATTTGGAGTATCTGCTCAACCTGTTGCAATGGCTGGTGGTCCAGTTGCTGCTGTTGAAGCTGTTGAAGAAAAAACTGAATTTGATGTTGTTATCTTAGATGCAGGTGAGAAAAAAATTAATGTTATTAAAGAAATTAGAGCATTAACTGGTTTAGGATTAAAAGAAGCTAAAGATGCTGCAGAGCAAACTCCTTCAACAATCAAAGAAGGAATTTCTAAAGCTGATGCTGAAGCTGTAAAAGCTCAATTAGAAGCTGCTGGTGCAAAAGTAGAAATTAAATAATTCTTTGTAATTATTGAATGTTATACAGGGTTTTCACCCTGTATAAAGATTGGCATCTTTGAGGGCTAAGGTTAAAATTTTGAGAAATTTTAACCCTATCCTTTATGGATGCTTTTGTGCTTTATAAAAATATAAAAAGCAAACTTAACCAAATTTTATAACAAGGCCGACAATGTTAAACTCTTTAAAATCTGGTAATAGACTTAGAGTTGATTTTGCAAAAAATCCACAACAAATTGAAATTCCAAACTTATTACAACTACAACAAACTTCATATGATACTTTCTTAATGATTGGTCAAGAAGACAGAACTACTGCTGGAATTGAAAAAGTATTTAAATCTATTTTCCCTATACATGACGTTCAAAACAGAATAACACTTGATTACTTAGGTTCTGATGTAGGTAAACCTAAGTATGATGTAAGAGAATCAATGGTTAGAGGATTAACATACTCTATTCCTCTTAAAATCAACATAAGACTAACCTTATGGGATTTAGATGAAAAAACTGGTGAGAAAATCGGTGTTAAAGATATGAAAGAACAAGCTCTATTTATTAGAGAAATTCCTTTAATGACGGATAGGACTTCATTTATTGTTAATGGTGTTGAAAGAGTAGTTGTTAATCAGTTACATAGATCCCCTGGTGTTATTTTTAAAGAAGAAGAATCAAATACTGCAGATAATAAACTAATTTACACAGGACAAATTATACCTGATAGAGGTTCTTGGTTATATTTTGAATATGACGCTAAAGATGTATTATATGTGAGAATTAATAAAAGAAGAAAAGTTCCTGTAACTATTTTATTTAGAGCATTAGGTTACTCTAAAGAAGATATAATTAAATTATTTTATCCGATTGTAAATATCAAAATTAAAAATAATAAATTTTTAACTGAATTTAACCCTGATGATTTTATGGGGAGAATTGAGTTTGATGTTAAAGATGATAAAGGTAATCTAGTTATTGGTGCTGGAAAAAGATTAACAGCTAGAAAAGCCAAAGCTTTAATTGAAGGTGGTCTTAAATTAATTGAATATCCATTAGAATTATTAATGGATAGAAGCACTGCAAATACTATTTATGATCCTGAATCTGGAGAAGTTTTATTTGATGCATTAACAAATCTTGATGAATTAAAATTAAAAAAACTTTTAGATTTAGGTTTTGAATCTTTTGATATTGCAAATGATTTAGCACTAGGTATAGATAATTCTATTATTAATGCATTTAAAGCAGATGCTGAATCTTTAAAACTTTTAAAACAAACAGAACAAATTGATGATGAAAATGATTTATCAGCTATTAGAATTTATAAAGTTATGAGACCAGGTGAGCCTGTAACTAAAGAAGCCGCTAAAGAGTTCGTTAAAAAATTATTCTTTGATCCAGAAAGATATGATTTAACAAAAGTGGGAAGAATGAAAATGAACCATAAACTAGGTGTAAATGTACCTGAATATGTAACAACTTTAACTTATGAAGATGTTATTAAAACAGTTCAATACCTAGTAAAAGTTAAATCAGGTCATGGTCATATCGATGATAGAGATCACTTAGGAAATAGAAGAATTAGAGCAATTGGTGAATTATTAGCAAATGAATTACATGCTGGTTTAATCAAAATGCAAAAAGCAATTAGAGATAAAATGACTACTTTATCTGGTACATTAGAAGATATTATGCCTCATGATTTAGTTAACTCTAAAATGATTACTTCAACAATTACTGAGTTCTTTACATCTGGGCAATTATCTCAATTTATGGATCAAACAAATCCATTATCAGAAGTTACTCACAAAAGAAGACTTTCAGCACTAGGTGAGGGTGGACTTGTAAAAGAAAGAGCTGGATTTGAAGTAAGGGACGTTCATCCTACTCATTATGGAAGAATTTGTCCAGTTGAAACTCCAGAGGGGCAAAACATTGGTCTTATTAATACATTATCAACTTTTTCAAAAGTTAATGAATTAGGTTTTATTGAAGCTCCATATAAAACAGTTGTTGATGGTTTAGTTACAAATGAAATTAAGTATTATACAGCAACACAAGAAGAAGGGTTAGTAATAGCTCCTGGTTCTACAAAAGTTGATGAAAATGGGAAAATAGTTGAATCTTTAATAGAAGCTAGAAAAGATGGTGAAATCTTACTAATGGAAAGAAGTAGTGTTGATTTAATTGATATCTCTTCTCAAATGGTTATGGGAGTTGCTGCTTCACTAATCCCATTCTTAGAACACGATGATGCCAATAGAGCCTTAATGGGATCGAATATGATGAGGCAAGCTGTTCCATTATTAAGACCGAATGCGCCTGTTGTTGGAACTGGTTTAGAAAAAACAGTAGCAAGAGATGCCTGGGAAGCTATTAAAGCTAATAGAGCTGGATTGGTTGAAAAAGCTGATGCAAAAAATATTTATGTAAGAGGTGAAGATGAAAATGGTGCTTTCATTGATCATTATTCTGTAAATAAAAATGTTAGAACAAATAATAATACTTCGTTTGGACAAAGAATTGCTGTAACAGAGGGTGATTTTGTAGAAAAAGGTCAAGTAATTGCAGATGGTCCTTCTATGGATAGAGGTGAATTAGCTGTTGGTGTTAATGCAATGGTTGCCTTTATGCCATGGAATGGGTATAACTATGAAGATGCTATTGTTTTATCTGAAAGATTAATAGAGGAAGATGCTTTCACTTCTATTCATATTTATGAAAAAGAAGTAGAGTGCAGAGAGCTAAAACATGGTAATGAAGAAATAACTAGAGATTTACCAGGTGTTAAAGAAGAGTCTATTACTCACTTGGATAATTCAGGAATTGTAAAAATTGGAACTTATGTAAAATCAGGAATGATTTTAGTTGGAAAAGTTACGCCAAAAGGTGAAATTAAACCAACACCAGAAGAAAGACTTTTAAGAGCAATTTTTGGTGAAAAAGCAGGTCATGTTATTAATAAATCTTTAGTTTGTCCTACTTCAATGGAAGGTACAGTTGTTGATGTTAAAGTATTTACTAAAAAAGGATACGAAAAAGACGAAAGAGCAATTGCTGAAATTGAAGCAGAAAAAGCAGAACTTGATTTAAAACATCATGATAAGTTATTGATGTTAGACAGAGAAGAAATTTTAAAAATTAATGATTTATTATTAAAATCTACATTAATCAAAGATGTTGAATTAGATGAAGTTACATACAAAAAAGGTGAAACAATACCTGTAGATGTGTTAATGAATGTAAATAGATTCGCAATGAAAAAAGTTGTTTCTTCTTACTCAAAAGAAATTGAAAAATCATACAATGATATAAAAGAACACTTTATTAAACAAAAATCTCATTTGAGAGACGAACATGAAGAAAAACTTCAGATATTAGAACATGATGATATTTTATCTTCAGGTGTAATCAAACAAGTTAAAGTTTACATTGCTACTAAGAGAAAAATTAAAGTTGGGGATAAAATGGCTGGACGACATGGAAACAAAGGTATTGTTTCTAATATTGTTCCAAAAGTAGATATGCCTTACTTAGAAGATGGTTCTACTGTTGATGTTATCTTAAATCCATTAGGGGTTCCTTCTAGGATGAATATTGGGCAAATTTTAGAAGTTCATCTAGGATTAGTTGGTAAAAAGTTAGGGGCTCAAATACAAGATATTTTTGAAGCTAAAAAAGCAGATTTTATTGCTGAATTAAGATCTAAAATGACTGAAATTGCATCTGTTGCAAAACTTATGAATGGTAAAGCCTTTATGGATGCTTTAAGTGATGATGATTTAATTAAGTATGGTCAAGACTGGTCAAAAGGTGTAAGATTTGCTACACAAATCTTTGATGGTGTAAAAGAAGAAGAGTTTATAAGACTATTTGAACTTGCAAAAATTGATACCGATGGTAAATGTGTACTTTTTGATGGGAAAACAGGTGATAAGATGAAGGAAAGAGTAAATGTAGGTTATATGTATATGCTTAAACTTCACCACTTAGTTGATGAGAAAGTTCATGCAAGATCTACTGGTCCTTACTCTTTAGTTACTCAACAGCCTGTAGGTGGAAAAGCATTATTCGGTGGACAAAGATTTGGAGAAATGGAGGTTTGGGCATTAGAAGCTTATGGTGCAACAAATGTACTTAAAGAGATGCTTACAACAAAATCAGATGACGTTGAAGGAAGAACTAGGGCGTATAGAGCTATTGCAAATGGTGAAAATGTTCCAAATTCTGGTGTTCCTGAAACATTCTTCGTATTAACAAAAGAATTAAAAGCTCTTGCTTTAGATGTAGAGATTTTTGGAGAGGTAGAAAACAATGAGTAAAACTGAAAAAACGTTACAAGCTATTGAAATAAAAGAGTTAGAAAGACCGCAAGATTTTGCGGCTTTCCAATTAAGACTAGCAAGTCCAGAAAAAATATTAGCATGGTCTTGTGGTGAAGTTAAAAAGCCAGAAACAATTAACTATAGAACACTTAAGCCTGAAAGAGATGGTTTGTTTTGTGCAAAAATTTTTGGACCAGTAAAAGATTATGAATGTCTTTGCGGTAAATACAAAAAGATGAGATACAAAGGTGTTGTTTGTGAAAAATGTGGAGTTGAAGTAACTTCATCAAAAGTAAGAAGACACAGAATGGGACATATTGATTTAGTATCTCCTGTTGCTCATATTTGGATGGTTTCATCACTACCTACAAGAATTGGTACATTATTAGGTGTTAAACTTAAAGATTTAGAAAGAGTATTATATTATGAAGCATACATCGTAAGTGAAGCTGGTGAAGCTTATTATGATAATGAAAAAACGAAAAAAGTTGAAAAATATGATATTTTAAATGAAGAACAATACAGAACTATTGCAGATTTGTTTGAACATACTGGATTTGAAGCTAGTATGGGTGGACAAATTGTACGAGATTTATTGGAAACTATAGATTTATTTCAATTGTTAACTGTTTTAAAAGAAGAAATGGAATCTACTAAATCTGAAGCTAAAAGAAAAACTATAATTAAAAGATTAAAGGTAGTTGAAAATTTTTTAAATTCTGGAAATAGACCTGAATGGATGATGTTAACTCAACTTCCAGTTTTACCACCTGATTTAAGACCACTAGTTTCTCTTGATGGTGGGAAATTTGCTGTTTCAGATGTTAATGATTTATATAGAAGAGTAATCAACAGAAATAATAGATTAAAAAGATTAACAGAACTTGATGCTCCCGAAATTATTATTAGAAATGAAAAAAGAATGCTTCAAGAAGCAGTTGATGCCTTGTTTGATAATGGAAAAACTGCTAATGCAGTAAAAGGTGCAAATAAAAGACCTTTAAAATCTTTATCAGAAATTATTAAAGGTAAACAAGGACGATTCAGACAAAACTTACTTGGTAAAAGGGTTGACTTCTCAGGAAGATCTGTTATCGTTGTTGGACCTACATTAAATATGGACCAATGTGGTATTCCTAAAAAAATGGCTTTAGAGTTATTTAAACCACATTTAATGGCTAAGTTAGAAGAAAAAGGTTATGCAACAACTTTAAAAGCTGCAAAAAGATTAATTGAATCTGAAGCTAATGAAGTATGGGAATGTCTAAACGAAATCGTTGATGAATACCCAATTATGTTAAATAGAGCTCCAACTCTACATAAACTTTCTATTCAAGCATTTCATCCTGTTTTGATTGATGGAAAAGCTATTCGATTACATCCATTAGTTTGTGCCGCCTTTAATGCAGACTTTGACGGTGACCAAATGGCAGTTCACGTGCCTTTATCACAAGAAGCAGTTGCTGAAGCAAAAATTTTAATGATGTCTTCTATGAATATTCTACTCCCTGCGTCTGGACGTGCAATTGCAGTTCCTTCGCAAGATATGATTTTAGGTATTTATTATCTATCTTTAGAAAAAGATGGTGTTAAAGGTGAACATAAATTATTTACAGATGTAAATGAAGTTAGAATTGCTTTAGATATGAACCAAGTAGATTTACATGCAAAAATAAGAACTAAATTAGATGATAAAGTTATTCATACAACAGTTGGAAGATTATTGATACATGAAATTTTACCATCATTTGTACCTATTAGTTTATGGAATAAAATTTTAAAGAAAAAAGATATAGGAACTTTAGTTGATTATATTTACAAGCATGGCGGATATGAAGTAACTCCTAGATTCTTAGATAACTTAAAAAATCTGGGGTTTAAGTTTGCAACAATTGCTGGTATTTCTATTTCTATTGATGACATTAGGGTTCCTGAAACAAAAATTGGACATATTGCTAAATCTAAAAAAGAAGTTATTGAAGTTCAAAAACAATTTTCGCAAGGTTTATTAACAGAGCAAGAGAGATACAATAAAATTATTGATATTTGGACGGAAGTTAATAATAGACTTGGTTCTGAGATGATGGAATTAGTTAAATCTGATAAAAATGGTTTTAATTCTATTTATATGATGGCTGACTCAGGAGCAAGGGGAAGTGCAGCTCAAATTAGACAGTTGTCTGGTATGAGGGGACTTATGGCTAAGCCAGATGGTTCAATTATTGAAACGCCGATTATTTCAAACTTTAGAGAAGGATTAAACGTACTTGAGTACTTTATTTCAACTCACGGAGCTAGAAAAGGTCTTGCAGATACAGCATTAAAAACAGCAAATGCTGGATATTTAACAAGAAAACTAATTGACGTTTCACAAAATGTAAGAATTACAATAGAAGATTGTGGAACACATGAAGGTATTGAAATTACAGATATTACTTCAGGTAATGAATTAATAGAATCTTTAGAAGAAAGAATTACGGGTAGAGTAATCGCTGAAGATATTATTGACCCAATTTCAAATGAAATTTTATTTGCAGAAGGAACATTAATAACAGAAGAGGACGCTAAAGTTGTAACTGAAGCAGAAGTGAAGTCAGTTGTAATTAGGACTCCGTTAACTTGTAAAGTTGAAAATGGTTTGTGTTCAAAATGTTATGGTCTAAATCTTGGTGAGCAAAGAAAAGCAAAACCAGGTGAAGCAGTTGGAGTTGTTGCTGCCCAATCTATTGGAGAACCAGGAACTCAGCTGACACTTAGAACTTTCCACGTTGGAGGAACAGCAAGTGCTACTCAAACAGAAAGAGAATTAAAAGCAGATAAAGAAGGTTTTATTAGATACTATAATATTAAAAAGTACGTTAAATCTGATGGTAAAATAATTGTTGCAAATAGACGAAATGCAGGTGTTTTATTGGTTGAACCAAAGATTAATGCACCGTTTAAAGGTAAAGTGACGGTTGAAACTTTGCATGAAGAAACAATTTTAACTATTACGAATGGAACTGAAATTAAGAAATATTATTTAAGAAAAAATGATGTTGCTAAAGCAAATGAGTTAGCAGGAATTTCGGGGAAAATTGAAGGTAAATTATATTTACCATATAAAGACGGTGAAGAAGTTGAACAAAATGAGTCTATTGTTGAAATGATTAAAGATGGATGGAATATTCCAAATAGAATTCCATTTGCTTCTGAATTAAAAGTTGAAGATGGTGCTCCAATTACTTCTAAAATAGTTTCTGGTGCAAAAGGTGTTGTAAAATACTATAAATTGACAGGAGATTATTTAGAAAGAAGACATGATATTAAATTCGGGAATACTGTAACTGAAAAAGGTGTATTTGCTGTTGTTGTTGATGCCGATGATAGAGAAGCTTTAAGACACTATATTGCAAGAGGTTCTTTAATCGAGTTGGACGATAATACAGAGGTAGAAAAAGATTCTATTATTGCTGTTCCAAAAACTTCAGAGCAAGTTGTAATTGCAGAGTGGGATCCCTATGCAAATCCAACAATTGCAGAAAAAGCAGGGATTATCTCTTTTGAAGATATTATTCCAGGACTTACAGTATCTGAGCAGTTTGATGAATTAACAGGAACTTCTAAGTTAGTTGTTAATGAATATATTCCAAGTGGATATAAACCGACAATAATATTAGCTACTGATGATAAAGAGATTATTAGATACTCTTTAGACCCTAAAACTTCATTAAATGTTGCGGAAGGTAAAAGAGTAGAGATTGCTGATATTATCGGTAAAACACCAAAAGCTACTCAAAAATCTAAAGATATTACTGGGGGTCTTCCAAGAGTTTCTGAGTTATTTGAAGCAAGACGTCCAAAAAATATCGCTGTTTTAGCATCATTTGATGGAGTTGTATCATTTGGTAAATCTTTAAGAAATAAACAAAAAATTGTTGTTTCAGATAGTGTTGGAAATAATGTTGAATACTTAGTAGAAAAATCTAAACAAATTTTGGTGCATGAAGGTGAGTTTGTTCATGCTGGTGAAGCATTGACAGACGGTCAGATTTCTCCACATGATATTTTAAGAATTCTTGGAGAAAAAGCTTTACATTATTTCATCGTATCAGAAGTACAACAAGTTTATAGATCTCAAGGGGTTAATATTGCTGATAAGCATATTGAGGTTATTACTTCTCAAATGTTAAGACAAGTTTCAATTTTAGACGGGGGAGATACTAAATTTATTGTTGGTGATATGATCTCTAAAAAGAAATTTAAAATTGAGAATGAAAAGATAATTAAATTAGGTGGAAACCCTGCAATTGCTGAACCTTTATTGTTAGGTATTACAAGAGCTGCAGTTACATCTGATTCTATTATTTCAGCTGCATCATTCCAAGAGACTACTAAAGTTTTAACAGAAGCTGCAATATCTGCAAAAATGGATATGTTAGAAGACTTAAAAGAAAATGTTGTTATTGGTAGAACAATTCCTGTAGGAACAGGTCTTTACAAAAACCAAAAAATTAAATTTTCTGAACATTAATCTTATTCAATAGGGGTTCCCCCTATTGGATTTTACTCTTATGGATATATTATTCTTATTATTTTCTATTTTTATTTCTTTAGAATTTATTGAATCAAATTGGCAAAAAGCCGACTCTTTATATGGGGTTTTGATTAATAATTTTTTACTATTCAAAAAAAACATTTTTTTGTATTTTATTATGCATATAACTTTTTTTTATACAATTTTTTTATCTTTTTATTTTGCTAATTTTGGTTTTTGGATGAGTTCTATTTTTATAGTAAAATTTTTAGATATAAGTTTTAAATTAGCTATTATGAAGAAACTATCTAATGGAGCTTCCATTGAAGAAATAATGGCAATAAATATAAAAATGACACCAATATTAAGATATTTTAATGTGATTGTATATCCATTGACTTTTTTATTCGCAATGAAAATGATATAAATTTATTTTATCATTTTATTATTATGATAAAATGATAGAATTAAACAAAAAAAGGAAAATAAATGCAATATTTAGTTATAGCTTATGATAACGAGAATGCACTCGAAAGAAGATTAGAATCTAGAGAAGCTCATATTGAAGGTGCTAGAAAATTAATGGCTGAAGGTAAAATTATCAATGCTGGTGCTTTAATAGAAGATGATGTAATGGTTGGTTCTACATTATATGTTGATTTTGAAACAGATGAAGAAATAGATGAATGGTTAGAAAATGAACCTTATGTTAAGAATAATGTTTGGAATATGGATGAATTCCAGATAGTTCCTATGAAATT
>ERZ724518.1048-NODE-1048-length-12280-cov-3.781268_pt1 | contig 12280 bp, 11 predicted proteins | sample MGYA00376051_ERZ724518 | MGnify/ENA primary metagenome ERZ724518 (study PRJEB28724, sample SAMN07190885) | wastewater metagenome | isolation source: influent of sewage treatment plant in Hong Hong | place: Hong Kong | collected 2016-03-17 ... | reverse complement strand
AAACCCAAACAAATGGATCATTTCAAGGCCTACCTCCAAGCCATGGAAGACAGCCTCAAGACAATCATCAGAGAAGTAGAGATAGGCGGCAAGAAAAGAGAGGTCACCCTCACTTATATCCATATGTACAGCGGTGGTCCCCAGGTAAGGGAAACCCTGGAGTCTTTGCTTAATGACAAAAGCGCAAGCGATGCCCTCATACTGGACCTGCGAGACGGCTATGGTGGTGCCAGCCTCACTGATATCGACTGCCTCTTCCGCAACCCAGCCAACTACCCGGTTTTTGAACAGCGGGCCGCAGGCGGTGCAAAGTATGTGCAAAACCTCTGCTTCACCAGACCGGTGGTGGCACTGATCAATTCAGGCAGCAGGAGCGGCAAAGAGCTTCTGGCTTACACACTGAAGAAAACCGGGCGGGCCACCCTGGTGGGAGAGTGCACAGCCGGTTATGTGGTAGCGGGCTGTTTCCAGAAAATCGACGAGCACTGTGCCCTTTATATCGCCTGCGCCGACTGCACCATCGACGGCAAACGCCTGGAGGGCGTGGGAGTAGAACCCGACATCAAGATCCTGAACGATAGCCGGGATGCAAAGGGCTATCAGAAGCAGTTGGAGGTGGCTATCAAGGAAGCCCTGCGCCTGGTTGCCAAATCTGAAACTGTTGACAAGAGTACCGGAGCAGGTTCTCAATAGATTTGAAGTTTGCCGCTTGGTTCCCCAGCTCAGCGCCAAGAACCTCTCCAGGCGTTACTACCGAACTATCAGGCCGAAAGTCATATAATTATGCCTTCCAGAGGCACCGCACCAATGGCTAAGAAAGAAACGGATCCAAGCAAATCCAAGAGAAAGATTCTGATTCTATCTTTTGTGATTCCTTTTATAGCAATCATGTCCATTTGGACTCTTCGGGATTACTTTGACATTTCAGATGGTCTTGAGAAAGGGCGGGGTGGACCGCAACCAACCATCTCTAATCAGCAAATATTTCTCAATTCATTCAAAGACTCATTCGTCTTTGCAATTCCAGCTGGTCTGATTGGCTTAGGTTGCGGCTTGGTTGTATTTGGCAAGTCTAAACAAGGCGACAATTCAATGTAGAAACTGTAGCTGTCTTTCGACGTTTTTTAGATGCTCCGACTTGATTAACACTCGTTCATCGCTCGTTGGATAAGCCTTTTCATAGCCTCGCAAATGCTCTAGCTCTTTTGCTTTTGGAATGATATTGGCATGTAAGTCTGGGTTCTCTGGTGTTTTTGGATTGTAGTAAACATCTGCATTGTAGGCATATGCCAATGATCTAGCGTTGATTTCAACGCACTTACCTGGAAGCATTTTGTCCTGTACGTGCTTAAAGTCATCTACTTCTGACTGCAACTTGGCTGCCATGATCATTGGCAGGCATGCCGGATCCAAAAGAGCAGTGGCTTCCGCATTTGGACCCAAATGCCCCTGTTCGTTCAAAAACTTTCTGAGCTGCGGATACTTAGCGCAAAAGGTTACAACTCCTATTGGGGCGATCTGAGCATACCCAAGAGTCTCACAAGGATTGACATAGCCATGCTCTGATCTGTTGTCGCCCATACTGTCTTTCACATCGTAGTTGTGAAGCTCATTTCTAACAAGAGCCCTCACTTACTGGCGGCTTCGGCTGACAAATACTTGCCCAGTTCCGGAAAGGCCTGAAAGGCTTCGTTCCAAGCTGCTGGATTGGCTTTTGTGCATTCAGCCAATCGGATGTCTTCAGTTCCTCGGTACGGAAATATAAGCCGATCTGAGCCAGGAGAGGTCACGCGAACAACATCGCTACCAAGTCCAAGATTTCGAAATCCACAATAATCCTGTTTAAAATCGCGAGCTATGACGGCATCTACTTCAGAGGATGCCGCCTGCACTTGAGGAATCGTCTCAACTGAAGCGGCACCAGGAGCTACATTAGACGCTAATAGAGCTGGCTCCTGGCTGCCTTCGAACAGTTCAAACTTTTGGGATGCCTCATTTGCTGCTCCTGGCTTGCAGAACAAGTCTGTGGCTGATTGATCCTGCCCTAACATATGCTGCTTCTGGGTTTCACGCCAATCTTTCTGCAATGACTGATTCTTGATCACGCCGCTGTAAAATACAGTCTCAGGCGCGACTTGTGGTTTGGCCAGTTCCTTTTTCTTGTCACTTTCTTCAGGCATGCCGGCAGCTCCAGGCTTATAGACTTTCATATAGCCTCTTTGGCTGCCTGCCATGTTTTACATCAAGGGAAATATCTTCCAGACCACCCGAGCTAACAGCTTAATTGACGCGCGACTGCAGAGAAACTTTATCTAATTGAGAAAGCAACTATCCGACTGCACCATCGACGGCAAACGCCTGGAGGGCGTGGGAGTAGAACCCGACATCAAGATCCTGAACGATAGCCGGGATGCAAAGGGCTATCAGAAGCAGTTGGAAGTTGCTATCAAGGAAGCCCTGCGCCTGGTTGCCAAATCTGAAACTGTTGATAAGAGTACCGGAGCAGGTTCTCAATAGCTGTAAAATATGGTTGCTGCCAGTTCCTGGCGCAGACCCGTCATCAAGCGCTTCCCTCGGAAGCGCAGTCATGTGTTATTTCAGCTATATCGAGAAAGCCAATGCCTCAATTAAACGCCTCAGATGTAAAAGCCCTCTATAACTCTTTTGCTGCCAAGCATGCCGAAGCCAGAAAAAAACTGGGTCGCCCCCTGACTCTGGCGGAGAAAGTACTGACGGCCCACCTGGATCACTATCCGGAAGGCGAATTGAAGCGGGGTGAAAGCTATGCCCTCTTGCGTCCCGACCGCGTCGCCATGCAAGATGCCACTGCTCAAATGGCCCTTCTGCAGTTCATGCAAGCCCAGTTGAAGAAAGTTGCCGTACCCAGCACCGTACACTGCGACCACTTGATTCAGGCCAGAGACGGCGCCGACAAAGACATGGAGCGGGCCTGCGACGAAAACAAAGAAGTCTACGACTTCCTGGCTTCCGCCTCCAACAAACATGGCATCGGCTTCTGGCAGCCGGGAGCGGGCATTATCCACCAGGTAGTGCTGGAAAACTACGCTTTCCCGGGCGGCATGATGATCGGTACCGACTCTCACACCCCTAATGCCGGTGGTCTGGGGATGATTGCCATCGGGGTGGGCGGCGCCGACGCTGTGGATGTGATGGCCGGAGAAGCCTGGGGCGTGAGATGGCCCAAGCTCATTGGCGTACACCTGAAAGGCAAATTGAACGGCTGGACTTCCCCTAAAGACGTCATTCTCAAGCTGGCCGGCATCCTCACCGTAGCTGGTGGCACAGGGGCTATCATCGAATACTTCGGCGAAGGCACCAAATCTATTTCCTGCACCGGCAAAGGCACAATCACCAATATGGGTGCCGAACTGGGTGCTACCACCTCTATCTTCCCTTATGACGAGCGCATGGCCGCTTATCTGAAGATTACCGGCCGTGAGGAAATCGCCAAACTGGCCGACGCTCACAAAGACGAATTGACTGCCGATGCGGAAGTAGCCAAAGAGCCCAACAAGTTCTTCGATCAAGTTGTGGAGATCGACCTGGACACTCTGGAACCCTATGTGGTGGGTCCCCACACCCCCGACCTGGCCCGTCCTATTTCGGCATTCGCTGCCGAGATCAAAGAGAAAGGCTATCCGGACAAACTCTCTTACGCCTTGATAGGCAGCTGCACAAACTCTTCTTATGAAGACATGAGCAGAGCGGCCCATGTGGCCAAGCAAGGTGTTGAAGCGGGCATCAAGAGCACTTGCGGTTTTCTGGTCACACCAGGTTCCGAGCAGATTTACGAGACCATTCAGCGTGATGGTCAGATGAAGACCCTGAACGACATCGGTGCCGTGGTCATGGCCAATGCCTGCGGACCCTGCATCGGTCAGTGGAAGCGTGAAGACATCAAGACCGGAGAGAAGAACTCCATCATCACTTCATTCAACCGCAACTTCCAGAAGCGTAACGACGGCAATGCCGAAACCCTGGCCTTCATCGGCAGCCCCGAGATAGTCACGGCTTTCGCTCTGGCCGGTTCCCTTTCTTTCAATCCAATCACCGACACAATCACCACCGAAAGCGGCAAGAAGGTCAAGCTGGCGCCCCCTACCGCCGACGAACTACCGGCTCAGGGCTTTGTTTGCGAGAACAAAGGCTATATTGCTCCCGCTGCCGACGGCGACAAAGTCTCGGTCATCGTCAGCAAAGACTCTGAAAGACTGCAGTTGCTGGAAGCTTTCGCTGCCTGGAACGGTAAAGACTACAAGCAACTACCGGTGCTTATGAAAGCCCTGGGCAAGTGCACCACCGACCATATTTCCGCCGCCGGTCCCTGGCTGAGTTACCGCGGTCACCTGGACCGCATCTCCGACAATATGTTCATCGGCGCCACCAATGCCTTCACAAAAGAGACCGGCGTCGGTATCGATGTCTTGTCCGGCGAAAAGGGCTCTTACCCGCAAGTGGCTCGCCACTACAAAGCCGAGGGCATGGGCTGGGTGGCTATCGGCGACACCAACTACGGCGAAGGCTCCAGCCGCGAACATGCGGCCATGTCGCCCCGCTTCCTTGGTTGCAAGGCCGTCATCGTGAAGAGCTTTGCCCGCATCCACGAAACCAACCTGAAGAAGCAGGGCATCCTCGCTCTTACTTTTGTCAATCCTTCCGACTACGACAAAATTCAAGAGAAAGACCGCATCAGCTTGCTTGGGCTTTCAGCTCTCGCCCCTGGCAAGACTGTGGAAATGCTCATCGAGCACGAAGGCGGCAAGAGCGAGACCATCGAAGTGAAGCACACCATGACGGAAGAGCAGATCGGCTGGTTCAAAGCCGGTTCGGCTCTCAACCTGATTCGTGAGAAACAGATGGCTAAGAGCTGAGAAGAAACGGCAGCCCGCCTGGTTTAGACCAGTTGCGCGCTTCCAGGTAATGGGCCTGCTCCGGCAGGCCCATTTTTCTAAGGAGCGCTGCATAGTCGTTCAAAAGAGTATTGAAGACTCTGCTTTAATTTTTGAATATCCAGCTTTTGAACGCTTTCTTCGCCCAGAAGCTCATAGCAGGCTGAAAGCGCTCTTTTGAAGAATTCTTCCGCCTCGGGATAGGCTTCTTCTTTAAGATAGATAAGAGCCAAGTTAGCCTGACTCATCACCACTTCCAGGCAATTGATCTGGGAGCGCTCTTTGATTTTCAAAATAAACTTGTAGATGCGCCTGGCGGCGTTTAACTCGCCGCGCTCCTGCCAGCCGCGAGCAACCTTATAAAGGCCTCTGATCAGGTAAGAACAAGACGAACTGGCGTCTTTGATCAGACTGAGGCTGCTCAAATTACCAGCGGTCCCACCGGCACCGCCGCCGTCTTCAGCCGCCGTGTCTCCAGTTTGCATATAACCCTCCCGGCCTGCCCATAAGAACGGACATCTTAAGTAAAAGGCCAAATTCGATTCTTGCCAAGAGGGGAGAGTAGATAACTTATCCGGGGCTACCCCATATCTTTTCCCGACCGGGTTCTTGCCAGTAACCGGTTTAGAGCAGCAGTCATGAGCTTGGGGTGATTTGCTACCAGATCGTTATGGAGACCTTCCTCTACGATGAGCAGCTCTTTGTCACCGCTGGCGGCATCATAGAGTTTGTAGGCATGGCTGACGGAAACTGAGGGATCCAGCTTACCGTGGGCAATCAAGAGGGGCGGATGTCCTTTAGCAAGCAAGGAGGCACTGTTGAGGGTCGGCTTCGGATAAAGCTTCTGAGGATAAAGGCCAAGGAGCGGAAAGGTTTCAAGGGCCACCTGCCTGAGGGAGCTGAAGCCCGATTGCAAGAACAGGGCGGCCGGCTTGCGCAGGCTTGCTACGTTAGCCGAAACGGCCACACCCAGAGACTCTCCATAGAGGACGATGGAGCTTTCGGGTATGCCGCGACCGGTAAGAAAGTCGAAGGCGCATAGCCCGTCTTCCACAATAGTCTTGACCGAGGTCCGACCGGAACTGCCGCCGAAGCCGCGATAGTCATAAATAAATACCGACAGATTCAAGGACAAAAGCCAGCGTACCAATTTAGCACGGTCAAGCATATTGCCGGAATTGCCGTGATGAATCAAGACCGTATACAAAGCTTCCGATAGCGGGAAGTAGTAGCCGTGCAGGCGCTGTCTGCCGCAGGCAAGCCAGACTTCCTCGGGCAGACGACCATAGACTTCAATGAGCATTTCACTGTTTAGCGATTCAGGCAAAGGGTTTGGATGAAAGAGCAGGGGGCGGTAAAGCGCCATAGACTGCCTGGGCGAGAGCAGCCAGTAGAAAAAGGCCGGCAAAAAAGCCGAGTAGAAAATTTTAGTCGCTCTAGAATTGAGAGGCCACTTAACTTTCATTGTCCGGCTCTCTCTGCTCCAACGGCTCTGACTTGAGATCCAGTTCAAAAATGGCCAGATCTAAATACCGATCAAATTTGTGCACGGCAGCCGTCATAACTCCCACTTTTCGGAAACCGCAAGCCTGGAAGAAACGCAGACTGCCTTCATTGTCTGAAGCAACCAGGGCCAGCATCAGTCGGTAATGACTTTTGCAAAGTTCGATCAGGTGTTGCAACAAAGGACGCCCCAGACCATGGCCGGTAAATTGTTTTGCAAAGCCGATAGACACTTCCACAGTGTTACTGTAAGCCGGTCTATCGCGAAAGGGAGCCGCAAAGGCATAACCACAAACCTGCCCATCTACCTTGGAGACAGCCACCAGGACGGGCATGTTCCGTTTCTTTTGCTCAAGAAACCAGTGGATGCGTTTTTCGGGAGTTTCTTCCTCCACTGAGAAGCTGGCGCTGGAGGTCTTCACGTAATAGTTATAGATGGAAGAGATTGCAGGTACATCTTCGAGCCTGGCAGCCCTGAGCAGAAAATTTCCTAAATCGACGGTCTTAGACCTAGCGCTTTGATCCATTTGAATTCGGCAGTATGAGCTGAAGTATTGATACGTCCAGGTAGCGATCGAACTTGTAGCCGACTTCCTGCAAGCGACCCACTTGCTTGAAACCGCGGGAGGCAAAGAGCTTGAGACTGGCATCATTTTCCGAGCATATGAGAGCCAGGACCGCATGATAGCGAGTTCGACAGTGTTCCATGAGGCGATCGATAAGGGCCTTGCCGAGACCTTTGCCCAGGCAGTTTGGATCTACATATACGGAAAGCTCACAAGTACCGGCATAGGCGCAGCGGTCATGATAGGGAGATACGGAGGCGAAACCCAGCACCCGACCATCCAGATCCGCTACAAAGACAGGCATCTTGCGGGCTTCATGGTGCAACAACCAGGCCCGTCTATCCTCTGGAGATTCCTCTTGCACGGCAAAAGTGGCCGTGGAGGACTTGACGTAAAAGTTGTAGAGCGAGCTCAAGGGTTGGGCATCATCCAGAATAGCCTCCCGTATAAGCACCTCCTGGCTCAGGTTCGCCAGTGAGTACCGGCTTGAATCAGAGGTCATGAGCTTCTCCTTAGCCACCATTACCAGTTCCCAGGGAAGGTGCAAGACCGAAGCAATGCCTTAGATCAGGCAATTTCCTCTATATTTGTAGTCTGGAGCAGATCTTCCTGTGCAAGTATATAACCCCGCCTGGCTTGATCGTCGCCGTAAGCAGCAACTTGCTGGACCAATTCGAAGACCATTTCCACAGGCACAAATTCAAGCAAGCGGACCAGCTTCTGTTCTACTCTGGTCCATTCGGCAGTCTCCAGGGGCATGCCTTGATCCAGTCGGGTATTGACTGAAATCGGTGAGGCCACGGCTCGCTTGGACGGACGGTCCGAACGCTTGAGGGCGGAGGATTTCCTGCTTGCTCTTGGCTTGCCATCAAAAGAGTTGTCCATGACTGATTAACGTTCCTCTACTAAGAACTTCCGCACCGATTCACCCGGCACAAACACAACTGCTGACTGCGGCAATTTAGAGGGAAAGACAGGAGGAAACCAGCTTAAGTTCCCCTGAAAGTAAGCCAGGAGGGGCAATACTGCCCAAGATTTAGATAATTCGATTTTAATTTTTCCAATTCCTTCTCTTGTCAACGAGATTGCCGTCCAGCGGATCTAAAAAACACCTATAACTAGCCTTAAAAGCTGGTTATCAAGACGCAGTGACAAGCGCAGTGCAGACATAAGTCATATGAGAGAACCATAGTTCAAGCGTCTATTTAGCGTGGCTATAATTGCTTATGTCAGATAGTGGAAAACTCTTGATAAGCCTTTCCAGGACTTAGAAAGCTGACAGACAGGACTAAGGACACAGAAAATGACCCAATCAAAATTGACGGAGAAGGTGCCGACCTCGAACAGCGAACCGGCTTACTCCGGCGCTACGGCTCGCACCGATAACTGGTGGGTTGAGCCTTTACTCGTAGCCATTGTTTTCACTGCCTTTGGTATTTATGCAACATACCGGGCCTTTGAGAATCAGTACTTCGAGTTCGGCCCCTACCTTTCACCCTTCTATTCACCGAATATGAAGGAATTCTTCCCGGACCTGCCATTTTCCGCGGCCCTCTTAATTCTGCCTTTCCCTTTAGCTTTCAGGGCAACTTGCTACTACTACCGCAAGGCCTACTACCGCTCCTACTTTGCTCATCCGCCCGGCTGCGCCGTCACCTGGTTCAAACGCAAAGGCTATACGGGCGAATTCGATTTTCCCTTCAACCTCCAGAATCTTCACCGTTATGCTTTCTACTTCGCCGTACCGATCGTTTTAATTCTCTGGTACGACGCCCTCAAGACTCTCTGGTATGACGGCGGCTTCCACTTGAGCGTGCTGACTCTGGTCATGCTGGCTAACTGTGCACTCCTTTCCGGCTACACCTTCGGCTGCCATGCCTGTAGGCATCTGGTGGGCGGTCATCTCGATAGCTTCTCCTGCCCGGAGAACAAACACAGCTACAAAAAATGGCAGCGGGTCACCGCTCTCAATGAGAAGCACCAGGAATGGGCCTGGACTTCCCTCATATCGGTAGCCATCACGGATATCTACATTCGCATGGCCTGTACTAATCCCTCACTCGCATTCCAGTTGTTTTAATCATGAGTCAATACGAAATCAAAGAACATGACGTACTCGTCATAGGAGCCGGCGGAGCCGGTCTAAGAGCAGCAATCGAAGCCTCGTCCCTGGGTGTCAATGTCGGCCTGGTGTGCAAGTCGCTTCTGGGCAAAGCCCACACCGTCATGGCAGAAGGCGGTGTCGCCGCAGCTCTGGCTAATGTGGACGCACAGGACGGCTGGCAGACACATTTCCGCGACACCATGAATGGTGGCAAAATGTTGAATAACTGGCGCATGGCTCAGCTACATGCCCAGGAAGCACCGGAGCGCGTCAAAGAACTTGAGCGCTGGGGCGCTGTTTTCGACCGCACCAAAGACGGCAAGATTCTGCAGCGCGCCTTCGGCGGCCATACATGGAAGCGACTTTGCCACGTAGGAGACCGCACCGGTCTGGAGATGATCCGCACCCTGCAAGATCGCGGCGTGCACCAGGGCATCGAAGTGTATATGGAGTGCACCATCACCAAGCTCTTCAAAGACGGCGATCGCATTTGCGGAGCCTTCGGCTATTACAGAGAAGATGGTCGCTACATCCTTTTCAAAGCCAAGGCCATAGTGCTTGCCACCGGCGGCGTCGGCAAATCCTTCACCGTCACCTCCAACAGCTGGGAATACACCGGCGATGGTCATGCCCTCGCTTATGACACCGGCGCCGACTTAATCGACATGGAATTCGTTCAATTCCACCCCACCGGCATGGTATGGCCGCCAGGCGTGCGCGGCATTCTGGTCACGGAAGGGGTGAGAGGCGAAGGCGGCATCCTGCGCAACAGCCTCGGTGAGCGCTTCATGTTCAAATATCTACCGGAAGCCACCAGGAACGATTACGCGGCTAACGAAGAAGAAGCCATCAAGTGGACCAATGCTGCCGTGGCCGGTGAAAAAACCGATGCCCGCCGTCCTCCCGAACTGTCCACCAGAGACAACGTAGCCAGAGCCATCTACACGGAAGTGAAAGAAGGCAGAGGCTCGCCTCACGGTGGCGTATTCCTGGACATCAGCTATCAGGATTCGGAGCGGGTCAAGAAAAAATTGCCCTCCATGTATCACCAGTTCAAAGATCTGGCTGACGTAGACATCACAGCCGGTCCTATGGAAGTTGGTCCGACCATGCACTACATCATGGGCGGTGTGCGCGTGGAAGCCGATACCTGTATGACGAGAGTGCCCGGACTCTTTGCCGCCGGCGAATGCAGCGGAGGCATGCACGGAGCCAACCGCCTCGGCGGCAACTCGCTCTCCGACTTGATCGTCTTCGGTCAACGGGCCGGTGCCGGTGCAGCCTCATACGTGAAGAATCTTACCGGTCATCCAGAAATAGACAAAGGTCAAATCGAGGAAGCCATCGAGGAGATGGAAGCCCCCTTCAAGCGCAGCGAAGGCGTCAATCCTTATGACGTAGCCAAAGAACTGAACAAAGTTATGTCTACCTATGTGGGCATCTTCAGAGAAGAGGGCGACCTGAAAACCGGTGTGGCCAAGCTGGAAGAGCTGAAGGAAATGGCCAAGAAAGCCAAAGCCACCGGCACTAAATCATATAACCCGGGCTGGCACCTCTGCCGCGACCTGCACAATATGATGATCTGCTCGGAAGCTATCGCCAGAAGCGCCCTTTCCCGCAAGGAGAGCCGCGGCGCCCATAGCCGACTTGACTATCCAAATACAGAGAGCGAGTGGAGTACTTGCAATACCGCCGTCGAAAGGTCGGAAGGCGGCATGAAGCTCGAACATACTCCCTTGCCTGAAATGCCCAGCGAATTGAAAGAGCTGTTTAAGAAGAAGGAGCCCAGCCATGCCTGAAGCCTCAACCCGCACCGCCACCCTGAAAGTCTATAGAGGCGACAGGGAGAAGGGCGAGTTCAAGACCTACAAGGTTCCGGTGGAAGCCGGCATGGTAGTTCTGGACGCCATCCACTACATTCAGCAAAATTTCGATCCGGAACTGGCTGTGCGCTGGAACTGTAAAGCTGCCAAATGCGGCTCCTGTAGCGGTGAAGTGAACGGGATGCCTTCCTTGATGTGCAAAACCAGGATGGACAAATTCCGTCCTGATGAAGAAATCATGGTGCAGCCCATCAAGACCTTCCCCATCATCAAAGACCTGGTTACGGATGTATCCTGGAATTATGAGGTGAACAAGAGAATCACCCCCTTCACACCGGCTGAAGATGCCAACTGGACCTTCTATCAGGAAGACATCGACAGGGTGCAGGAATTCAGAAAGTGCATCGAATGTTTCCTCTGTCAGAATGTCTGCCACGTTTTGAGAGATCATGATCGCAAAGACACCTTCATGGGTCCGCGCTTCATGGTTCGTACCGCCGGTCTGGAAATGCATCCGCTCGATGAAGCGGATCGCCTCAAATTCTTGAAAGAAGAAGGTCATATCGGCTATTGCAACATCACCAAGTGTTGCACCGAAGTCTGCCCTGAGGACATTCACATTACCGATAATGCCATCATCCCGTTGAAAGAACGAGTAGTTGATGAATTCTATGATCCCATAGGCAAATTCATTCGCGGCGTTCTCGGCGTGGACAAGAAAAAGGCCAAGAAATAGCTCAAGCCACTAACGGCAAAAGAGGGAATGCTAGACTAAAGTCGGCAGTCCCTCTTTTACTTTATGTCTGAAGATCTTCTTTCTCAACTAGCCGAAGCCAGAAAAGCCTTTGACAGACGTGATGCCGCAGTCTGTGAGCGGCTTTATGGACAGTTGCTTTCTCAGTTACCAGGTGAGGCACCGGAATACCGGGAGTGCCTTGAGCGATTGATCGTCGTCAAAAGAGTGCAGAACAAAGTTCCGGAGTTGGTACCACTAATGGTGCGGCTCATCAGACTGGGTGAAGACTACCTGGGAGGGGGGCACCAGGATGTCAACCAGTGGAAGCATGACCTCATAGCCGTTTACGTAGAACTCGGGCGCGTCGAGGACGCCGACTTCGTGCGAGCCTCCCTTCCTGATTTTATAGAACAAGTACGGGAGCAGCAGGTCGACGAGAACCTTGAAGAGAGTTTGCTCAGTGCAGGCGCATCGGTTGATGATCTGATCATTGAGGAGACGGTCCCAGCCGAACCTGATGATGAACCACTAGACCCCAAGAAATTCCTGCGCAGGCAGACAGGTGAGCAAACCCTCTGGCAGAAACTAGGACTGCCCGGCACCGGTCTCAATTTGCGAAAGCGCCTCAATGAACATCT
>ERZ724518.1045-NODE-1045-length-12307-cov-6.978044_pt1 | contig 12307 bp, 21 predicted proteins | sample MGYA00376051_ERZ724518 | MGnify/ENA primary metagenome ERZ724518 (study PRJEB28724, sample SAMN07190885) | wastewater metagenome | isolation source: influent of sewage treatment plant in Hong Hong | place: Hong Kong | collected 2016-03-17 ... | reverse complement strand
AGACAGAGGACGAGAAGGTTTATTTCTTCGAGCCTTTGGAAAAAGAAATATCCGTTGAGGATATGCAGAAGATTGTGGACGCAAACGAGAAATTAGTTAAGGAGTTAAAAGATGGGAAAAGTTCTAATCGCTTGTGAGGAATCACAGGCAGTAACAAAAGAAATGAGAGCGTTAGGAATCGAAGCTTATTCATGTGATATAGAGCCATGTTCTGGAGGTCATCCAGAATGGCATATACAGGGTGATGTAACTCCACTGCTTGAACAGGAATGGGACATGATTATTGCGTTCCCGCCGTGTACTCACCTTGCTGTTAGTGGGGCGGCTTGGTTTGAACAGAAACGAAAAGACGGCAGACAACAACAAGGTATTGATTTCTTTATGCTATTTTCAAATGCAAAGTGTCAGCGGATTGCAATTGAGAATCCAGTTGGAATAATGAGTTCAATTTGGAGAAAGCCAGACCAGATAATCCAACCGTTTGAGTATGGTGAGCCGTTTTCTAAAAAGACTTGTCTTTGGTTGAAGGGGCTACCACGGCTTGTCCCCACAGATATTGTTGAAAAAGGGGAACAAGTTAAATACTCAAGCGGGAAGTCTATGCCAAAGTGGTATGCAGATGCGTATAAACTCCCACCAAAGGAAAGAGCCGCATTACGGTCAAAGACTTTCATAGGTATAGCAAAAGCAATGGCAGAGCAATGGGGAAGTTTACTTAAATGAAGATATATAAAATCACAGAAGCAAGCGAATATCTTGGGGTGTCAATCAACACGCTCAAGACGCTTGCCGACAACGGAAAGATAAAATCTTTCAAGACTACTGGCGAGCATAGGCGTTTTAGGCAGGAAGATTTAGACGCTTATATGGGAGTCGAGAAAGAGAAACAAGAAAAGTTGACTGTGATTTACGCAAGATGTTCGACCGCCAAGCAGAAAGAAAACCTTGAACGACAAAAAGACAGATTAAGAAAACACGCAGAATCCAAAGGTTATAAATATGTTTTGATTGATGAGATTGCCAGCGGGATAAATGAAAAGCGAACTGGAATACACAAGTTAATCAAGATGTGCTTTGAGGGCAAAGTTGAGCGAGTGCTGATTGAATACAAAGATAGACTTGCAAGATTTGGTTATGAATATCTTGATGCCATATTCACCAATCTGGAAATTATGGTTGAAGTAATGGAAACCAAAGAGAAGAAGTATGAAGAAGAATTGGCAGAGGATATTATGAAAATTCTCACCTGTTATTCAGCAAGATATTATGGTTCAAGGGGTGGCAGAAAGAAGAAAAATAAGGTTGAAGATGAACCAATCGAATCTAACGGAATTTAAAAAGGAGGTAGCCCATGTCCTTGACGCCGTACAAAGGCAAGCCAATCGAAGATTTACCCACCCTCATGCCCCTGGCAGACACAATCCGCTCCATTTCCAACCCCGGACTTTTCGATATCCCTGTCTCTACCTTGGACGTTGGGGTTGGGGAAACCATCTTCTCTACCCAGGAGGGTGAGTCCGTTTCTTTCGAGCCTTCTACCGGAGCGGCTTTTTTCAAGGCTATCGGCATTCCGTTCAAATACGCGGATCGTTGCCCCGTAGGAGTTCTGGCTCCCCAAGTTAAGTATTGGCTCTCCACTTCTCCCAAGGCGGCGCACGGGAAGCTCTCCGTGGAGAGGTCTCCGAATGGTCTACACGCGAGTCAGTTCCTCCCCCAAGGCCAAGACGTTGTTCCCCTATCCAATGTTTTGAACACCGTTGGGGAGGAGTACGGAAGCCGTGTTTGGGTTCGCCACCTGGACGACGACTCCCCCCGAACAAACTACGTCTCCCTAGTTGTCTCCGATCTAAGCTGGAACGCTGCCCTCGTTGGTGGTGGTGATGGGTCTGAAGAGCCAGACCTCGTGTATGGTGGAATCACGATTCAGCACTCCCCCGTTGGGGACCACCCCACCATCCTGGATGGGTACCTGTTCCGTCTGTGGTGTTCTAACGGCGCGATCATGCGAGAGAAGTCACTAAAGGTTACCAGGAAGATCCCCCACCTATCGTCCGGTAAGCCGTCTGTGTTCCTTCCCGCTATCGGTGGGATCTTCGATAACCTGGAGGGGGCGTTCAACAAGCTGGCGGAAACCTGCCGGAAGAAGGCCCCTAGTCTTGACTCGTTCTTCCTGAGTATGTCTGCTTTGGGGAAGAAGGTTCCCGCCGCTCTCCGGGCCAGGATGGAAGAGCTTGCACAGACGAATCCTCCGTCAACGTACTACGATCTAATCAATATGCTCACTTTCTTGGCGCACGAGCAGCTTGACAGCATGAAGAGGGTCAGGAAGATCGAGTCTCTGGGGGGTGAGGCAGTAGCTCACCATGAGGCCTGTACCTCTTGCGGGAGGCTCCTGTGACGGTACACCCCGAACTTGGGGAGGTTAGCTTCTTTGTCCTCCCCCCCGTCTACCAGCTAGATTGGGGGGGAGATTCAGAGGTTGTATCCGCCGCAGTTTCCCACGCTGAGAGTGACGCCTTCTCGGCTCTGAAACCCGGTATGGAGCATCTTGGTCTGGTGCTTCTGTCTCTTACCCACGAATGGCTCCCCCCTACGGAATCCTCCCAAGGGGTACCCCGGCTTCTAGTTACAGCCCGGTTGCTTTGCCCCACTACAGCTATCGGTGGAATCCCACTTAGCGACTTGGGGGAAGGTTCCCCTGTCAGAACGACTCTTACCGCCGTCGTGGCGGAGGAGTTCAACGCAGCTTTGTCCGGTAGGTTGGACGCGGCGTCTAGGACGGTAACCACACAGGTAAACCCGATGGTTTAGGTGGGGTTCACCGGACGGGTTAGGGTATTCTGGTGAGACTACAGGAGACTTCTATGCCCTTCACCGTATCCAGCGTCGTGTCCCTACTAAAGTCAGACTCCATCGCCCGTGTTACTCTCGATTCCGCTGCACAGGGGGTTGGGAACCTAGACCTAAGCTCTGAGGTGTCCGTAAGCGTTGCCGTGGGGCAGGAAGAGGCCGTTCCTTTGGGCTCTCTGTCCACGGTGAACGTACTGTGGTTGCGTACAGACTATCCAGTCACCGTAAAGTTAAACGGGGGGGTAACGGGGTTTGAGTTGCAGGAGGACGGGCTGGCGCTACTTCTCGGAGTTTCCGTAACCGAGATTGACCTCGATAACACCTCTGGCGACCACAAGGCTACTGTCATCGCTCGCCTCTTTGGAGTGTAACTTGTTCACGCGACTCCTAAGTCAGGTACTAGAGTCCGGGAGTGCGGACGGTGCTACGGACTGCGAGTGGTTTGCCAAAGAGGGGTTCTGTAAGCTGGACGGTAGGCCCTGCCCCTATTCCAACGAGTCCTATCAGCAATGCCCCAAGTTCCTCCTGGCAAAGACGAGGCCCGATGTAGCTGCGTACTCCGTAGCGAAGATGGGCGAACAGGCAAGGAAAGGCCCCGTGCATGATTAGAAACCCCGGTGGGCTTCGGGAGCCCGTTCTAGAGAAGGCCAAAGCCCTGGAGGCCCGTGTAGGAGCCAGACAGGGCCACGAGCTTCTTGTCTACTGCACCTTCCGGCCACCGGAGGAGCAAGCCATCTTGTACGGGTACGGAAGAACGGGTGACCAGATCATGTCCAAGGTGGCAGAACTTCATAAAGGTGGGCACGTTGCTTCTGCCATCGCTCTTCACGGTTGGTCTCTTCCTGTCCCAGAACAGAAGAAGCGGACTAACGCTCCACCGTTCTTCTCCCTCCACCAGCTTGGGTTAGCCTTTGACTGCGTTGTCCTGATTTCTGGTAAACCTGTGTGGGGTAACAGGACGAGCGAGGAGAAGGCCCTGTGGTCTTGGTTGGGCTCTCTCGGGGAGTCCGTTGGCCTGGAGTGGGCTGGACGGTGGAAAACATTTAAAGAGTCCGTTCACTTTCAGTACAAGCCTCCGGGGTTCGACATAACCGACTACACACGATGAGACCTCGCAAAGGATCTTGGCTCATACATGACGCTGGGGTGTACGGCAAAGTAGAGTCCGTGTCCGTAGACGGGGAGGTGAAACTGTCTGTAGACGTTCCAGAAGGTGGTGGGCAGGAGACGTTGGTGGTAGAGGACTTTGACGGGTGGCATCGCGTAGGCAGCTACCCCGACGGCCCCTCGTTCCCGGCCCTGTTAGAGGAGCTTCTAAGTGCCGAATGTTGACCTCAAAGAAGAGCTAAAGTCCATTCTCAAAGCTACTGGGGGTGGGGAAGCGGCTTACGACCTCCGAGAGGGTGGTAGGGCTCCGTCACCTCGCCGGGCAGAGGATGACTTTTTTCGTGAGGCGGAGTCCCGCAAACCTAGACAGAGGCTACGGGAGTCAGACGAAACCGCATCCGTGAAGGCTCTTGTCTCCCAACTTATCGAGCAGTTAAGTGGGCTACTTGACACCGCAGAGGCGATTGACAGAGCCCTCGACTAGCAAAAAGACCGTGTTTCTCTCACTCTATCCGTTACGGCGGGGAGTATAGGGTGAGGGTAAGCCAGAGTGGAAACCCAAACCGAAGGAGAAAGATATGCCCGTGAGCAACCTAGATCCACAGCAACTCCCAAAGGCCCTGGATACCCTAAACGACCAGGACGTACAGGAGCGTAGGCTGAGGACGATCCGCCGTTCGCTGTTTGCTATCCTCGACGAAGTTCGGCGTTTGGACGAAGAAGTAGAGCCGAAGCGCATCGCCGCTATTACGGGTGGCGCGGCTACCTACCAGACGAACCTAACGAACCTCAGAACGGATATCGTCGCTGCTGTTGGACGCCTCGACACGATTGACGCTATCGCCTGACCCTTTGCTGGGTAGCGAGACTGAGATTGGGCCTCTCCTCTCGGGGGGAGGCCCTACCTTTGTTCCTCGGACGTTAGAGGCCCAAAAGCGTCACGTTGATCCGGGGCAGTACCTCATTTTGACGTTGGAGGGTGTTCACGTTGACCCCACAGTCAAGATCGAGTACCCGTCAGGATTCAGCGAGACTTTGTTCTTTGAGGATTTCGAGAGGGTGTTGGGGGCGTATCCGTTCCTGCTTCCAGACTTGGAGAGTCGCATTTGGCTTATCGCGTTCCTCTCTAACTACCGTAGGACGGCCTACTATCCCCTGGAGAGGGTACACAAGATTCGCGTAACCTCCCCAGAGGATGCGACGAAGGAAATCTTCGTCTAGGCTTCGACTCTCTTCCGTCGGTTTCCGCGCTTCCGAATGTTCTCCGACTTGATATTGGAGACAGCGGCAATCGCGGGTGAGTAAAACCGCATGGATTTACCGTCGCCAAGGTGGGGTAGGCGGTCAAGGTGGTCTCGCTTGTACCGGAGCAGCGTCGGCATGGAGATTCCCGTGAGCTTGGAAATCTCAGTCAGGCTATACGTCTTTGGGGCATCCATCTGTAGGGGTTCTACCATTTCTGGTTCTCCATAACCGACCACTTCATTGTGGTCAATCGAAAGGTTAACACAGAGGACTCTCGTTGTCAAGTGACCTAACTGTGAAAAAGCCCTGTTTCTTTGGCACCGCTCGCGCTCGCGCTGAGTCTATTAGTGAGAGGCTACCTGAATGTCGAAACTGACCGATACCGTCCCCTTTGTCTATCAGGTGCAGGAATCCGCCGGAAAGCCGTTTATCGTCCGGGGGGTTTTCCAGCGTGCGGAAGCGAAGAACCACAATGGCCGTGTGTACCCCCGTGCCCTGTGGGAAAAACTTCTTTCAGACAAGGCGATTAACGAGGCCCTACAGCGTCGAAGGATGCTTGGGGAGCTAGACCACCCGAACGACGGGGAGGTTAAGCTGTCCCGCGTCAGCCACCTTGTTACCGAATTGCAGATGACAGAGGACGGGACAGTCATTGGGGCGGCTGAGGTACTAGACACCCCACCCGGTCAGGTTCTCAAAGAGCTTTTCCGCCGGAAGGCAGAAATCGGCATCTCTTCCCGTGGCTCTGGCTCCGTCCTAGAAGAGGACGGCACCGAAGTCGTACAGGAGGACTTTGAACTCCAGACATTCGATTTCGTCTCCCAACCCTCTACGTTCGGGGCCTACCCGAAGGTTGTAACAGAAAGCAAGACAACACCCCAGGAGAAGCAATCTATGGCAAACACCCCAGAGCAGCGGTTCCGGGCACTTCGGGAGGAGGCGTCCTCGATCCTATCGAAGAAAGTATCTCTGATGACGGAATCCGACCGTCGTGAGGTCGCCGCCAAGAGCGAGGACTTGACAATACAGCTTGGTAGGCTCTCCGAGGAGGATTCCGGTTACCGTCCTCTTGCAGAAGAGCTAATCACGAAGCTGTCCCGTAAGCGGCAGTCTATGGAATCCGCCATCGCACCCCCGAGCGTTGACAAGCTCGTTGCAGCTTCCGAGGCTGTGATTCGTGAGCTAACCCGGCAAGCCAGGATTCGTGAGCGTGCTGCGTTCGCTAAGGGCGCTGCCAAGACGAAGGCTGTCATGGAGCGTCTTAACTCCGTATCCGCGAGAGCCAAGGCTTTCGAGCGCCGGTACTCTGCCGCCTGTGCGGTAGGTGAGGAGCTAGTCAAGCGGGTAAAAAAGTCGTCCGTTAGGGAAGCGGTAGCCAAGCTACTTGCCTCCCCCCGGAATCGCCATCTTGTGCCTCTTCGCCCCATGCTAGAGAAGTGCAAGACCGTTAAGGAAGTGAAGGCCGTTGCTGCTAAGGTACAGGCTCCGAAGTTCTCCCTGCGTCCAGCCCCACGGGCTCGCCGTGTAGAGGGCAAGAGGTTGCCTCTTCCTCCCCGCAAGCCGACACAGATTCGTGAAAACCGCGTTGCACCCCCAACCCGAGTGTCCGTTGACGCAGACGTTAGCTTCCTAACGAAGCGTTTCGGACTCCGTTACTAATCACAGAGGAGACAGTACCCATGCGGCAAGCAAACGGTGGGTTCAAGAACCGAGTGAACGAGGGCGTCAAGCTGGCCACCGGCCAATGGCGTCATCTTTGCGAGGATCTAGTAAAGAAGGACGAGTATCGTGGAGCCATGACGGCTCTCTTGCTGGAGAACACTCACAGGTTCTACCGCTCCATGCAGGAAGATACCAAGATCGCTAACGTCGGCGTTTGGGACAAGTTCGCAATGCCGATCATCCGCGCCGTGTTCCCCAACCTCATCGCTACGGACCTCGTATCCGTACAGCCGATGGACGGCCCGACCAGTCTCGTGTTCTTCCTAGAGGCACGCTATGGCAAGAGCAAGGGTTCTGCCCTCGCTGGCCAGACGGCTTTCTCGGCTCTTGACGGTAAGGACGGTCAGTACCTCTACTCGTCTGAGACGATTGACGAAGAGGTCATCGGTGAGGGTGACGGGAATGATCTAACCCCAGACATCACGCCTCTCTCGTGGAAGCCGATCCGCCCAGGTTCGGTTGTCATTACAGCTACAGTCGGATCGGCCACACGCACCATTCGTGACAACGCAAACGGCGTTCTATCCGGCACGAACGTTTCCGGTACGATCAACTACGCAACGGGTGAAATCGCCCTGACGTTCGTGACCACGCCTCCCGACAACGGAACGCAGATCACGGCTCAGTACGATTACAACTCGGAAGGAAACTCCGAGCTACCGCAGCTTGACCTAATGATCTCCCACAGCCCTGTGCAAGCACACCCGCACAAGCTACGGGCTCGCTGGTCAGTCGAAGCGGCAACCGACCTGAAGGCCGTGCAGGGTCTCGACGCTGAGGCCGAGCTAATGGCTTTCATTGCCGAGCAGCTACGCTTCGAGATTGACCGTGGGATCATTCAGGATCTCTTCGCCGTGTCCAACACTGGTAACCTAGCGGCGTGGGATAAGACCCCGCCTGTAGGCGTTCCGTACTACACCCACCAGCTAACCTTCATCAACTCGCTCATCGAGGCTTCGCAGGTAATCTTCAAGCGGACTCGCCGTGCGACGGCTAACTGGATCGTGTGCGGAACGAACGTGGCTTCCATCATCGAGGCGCTACCGAACTTCAAGCCGGTAGCGATCTCAGGAGCCGGTGTGGTTCACTTGGGCAACCTCATGGGACGGTGGGAGGTCTACAAAGACCCGTACCTGCCTGACAACGAGGCGCTTCTCGGGTATCGTGGAACGTCGTTCGCGGACGCAGGGTTCGTGTACGCGCCTTACGTGCCGCTTTACCGCACGCCGACCATCTATCTTGACGATATGGTGGGCCGCGTCGGGCTAATGAGCCGGTACGGCAAGAAGCTCGTCAACCCGAACTTCTTCGTCAAGACATCCATTACCAGCACCTAAGTCTAGGTGTAGGTTGTAGTTACGGTGGGGTCGGGGGGGAAACTCCCCGACCCTATTGTTAGGAGGCAGTCGTGTTTACCGAAGAGGATAGACAACGGCAGCAAACTATGATACACTTGGCCATCATGGAGGGCCTAGCAGCCCTCGCTGGTGCAGCAACGGGTGGTCTATCCAACGTGCTGCAAGTGGACGATGAGGGTAGCGTCTATCAGATTGATGATAGCGGTTCACCCCTCAAACTGGAGGATGCGCAATGAGATTCTTCCTAGCTGTGGTGGCGATCCTGTCTTTCCTATCTTTCCCCGCACTCGCTGACTACCCTGTGTCCTCCGTGCCGTACATTGTGGACGGGTGGGACCATAACACGCTTATCGCATTCACCAACCTGAGTGCCAACGACGTTTTCTTCCAAGGTGAATTCTTTACTGACGGCGGAGGCTCCCGCGTTGTCGAGTGGCAGGTAAAACCATTTCAGACGGTCACAGAATCCCTCCGTGACTTGATCTTTGCGGGCGATCTTGGTAGGGAGGAGGGGTGGATTAGGTTTACCGGGGGGTACCCGTGGGATCTTCGCGGTGATTACACCATCGTTCACGGGCCAACCGTAGCTATCCAAGGCAAGATAGACGATGTAGCCTTACGCCCAGGGCGTTATGTTTTCCGATTCGCTTACCCCGAGCAGCCCTCATTCTGGGAGCCCACGGAGTTCTTGATCTTCGCCCCGGATGCCACGGGAGACGAGCCGTTCTTCCCCCTCATCGCTCGCGGTGAGGACGGACAACAATGGCAGCTAGGGATCGACGTTGTAGGTGGTCTCCGTCCTGGCAAGGTTGGAATCTACAGCGTGGAAAATCTTTCTCCTGACCGTCACGGGTTTGGGGTTATCGAAATCACTTGCCCTGTCCGGTGTCAGGTGTGGGCAATCCAGCGTGTCAAGTCGGGGCTTGATTCTTCGGTCGAAGCCCACTACATTGGTGAGGACTGAGTATGAGGAAGTTTTTTCTGGCGGTTTCCGCCCTACTGATTTTGACTGGCCCCCTTCTTGGTCAGAGCGCGACCCTTCCGCAGCTTGATGAGGCTACGGAGCTAGGCGACGACGACCTCTTCCTCGTCCGCCAGGACGGCGAGACGCGCGACGAGAAGGTCACCTGGGCCAACGTCCGCTCCAGCCTCCAGAGCGCCCTCACCCTCGTCCTCGGCCCGGCCTGGGTCTCGTTCTCGGGGTCCGGGCACTGCTTTGGAGACCAACCATGAAGCGACCGCCGACCCGTATCTCGGGCAATAGGTTAGACGATTGGCGGTGCAGCCTGTGGTCAGAGAAGAGTATCTACTGTAGCAGCAACCTAGAGGAGACATCATGGTTTTCTACGTCAACGCAAGCAATTACCCCCTCCTACTCCCGACTGCCGCTGGCAACAACGTAGCGGTCAAGCCGGGGTTTGGGGTGGAGGGCGCGTACTTCGCCAAGTTTTCCCACCTTGTAGCTATCGACTTCCTACCCGAAGAGAAGGTGGTGTGGTCACAGAGCAAGTGGGAGGCTAAGGGTAAGGCATACCTCAGCGTGATACGCCCAACCGCCCCTGCCCCCAAGGTAGAAGCTCCCAAGGTGGAGGCTCCTAAGCCTGTAGAGCCCGCCCCTGTGGAGCATGAGTCGGAAGAGGCAGACTCTCCCAACGTGGATGAGCTATCTCGCCCGCAGCTAGTATCAATGGCTACCAAGCTCGGGGTACACGATGCCAAGAGCATGAAAAAGCAAGAGCTAGTCGAGGCTATCAAGGCAGTCCAGGGGGTCTAACCCTATGAGGTCGGTAGACCTGATTCGCTCCATCCGTCTCCAGCTTGGAGAGGACAGAAACTACGGCGTTACGGTGGAGTCGAGCGACGTTCAAATCGCTCACTCCATTCGTCTCGCCCTGTTGGAGTACAGCCGCTATTTTCCGCTGCGCTCTCATCAATCGTTTCTGGCTACCAAGGGGATGCACGTTTACCACCCCAATCCCCCCGTGAGAGGGATCGAAGAAATTTCTTTTGTCCCCACGATCACGGCACAGCTTTCCTCCCCGGAGGTAGCCTTGCTAGGGGGTAGGTTGTCTACTCTCGGATCGAGTTTCCAATTCTCGTCTCCGAGAGCTTGGGCTATCTACATCCAATGGTCGAAGGTGGCTCGCACGGTGTTCTCTGCGAACCCGGACTGGCGCTTTGTGCCGGAGGACGGAAACCTGTACCTGTACATTCCAACAGAGGACGTAAAGGTTTCGTTCGTCGGGATGCTTAACGTAGACGCGGCTTTCGATGAGGAGGCCGACCCTGTTGACTCTCCAAACCCCCTAGACGACCAGGGATCACCCCTAAAGACGGAACGGCTTGACGCCGCTCTGGCAGGAATCAGGCCACAGCATGAGGTTTGGATTAGGAAGCTCGCCTTTGCCAAGGCGAAAGAGCAGCTAGGGTACATGAGGCGGAAGTACCAGGGCATTCCAGGGGCCGACAAGTCAACAATCAACATGGACGGGGACACCCTGGTCAGAGAGGGTACTGACCTGTGGGAAAAGACGCTACGCGACATGATCCGAAGCGTCCCCCTTATCACTCCCTCGTTGGGGTAACCGTTATGCACACGGGCAGGACAGATTCGGCAATCAATAACTTGGCGGCTGCTATGGGCTTCCTGGACACTACCATTATGAAGCTGAGGGCCGCTTACAGCGACCTACACGGGGTTCCAGATCCGGTGGATTGGCCCGTTGTGGGCGGAGTACGGGAAGATATCGAGGCTTTGGAGACTGAGTTGGAGAGGATCATTGATCGGTTGGCGCGCCTCGCCCGTGATTTAGAGGGGGCGTAGTGCCACTCTTCGTCCCGAAGCGAGATATGCAGTTTGTCCGCAATAACCATGCGGAGCTACACCGTCTCGCTTTCGCCCCGATCCGGCTGCACAAGAGGAACCGTGCCGTCGGCAGCTACGATCCTCTCTACAAAGAGGAGAGGGTAGAGGACTACCTATCGGGTGAGGTCTACGACATCCCGGCCTTTGTTCGTATCCAGCCCCAACAGGCGGAGCTAACGAGGTTCGGTATAGCAGAGAAGCGGGACATTCGGGTGCAGTTTTCCACAGAGGTACTACAGGACGGCTTCCTACCTCCAGGGGAGCCCAAGGCAATTCCTTTCCCGTGGCCGGAGGTGGGGGACTTCGTACTCTTGCAGGGTGAGCTTTATGTCCTAACAGACATACGGCCAATGGACTACTTCGGGAACGCCTCGGACACCCCAATGACCCTCGAAGCGGCTGGCCTAAAGGTCAAGCCCCTGTCGAACCCTGGGAAGCCACCCGAAGTGAAGGCATCGGACTCCGCCATGCCGACAAAATCGGTGTACAGGGACATTTATGGCGAATGACGCTGCCACCATGCCAGCCGCTCTGGCCGAGATGGCTTCCGTTCTTCGGGACAAAGCCCAAGAGGTGGGGCGTAAGACCGCCCTAAAGGTTGCTGGGAGGGCAGCAGGGCGTGTTAGAGACCAAATTCTCCGTCAGGTAGGGGTAGCTGAGTGGCCTCCCCTTTCCCCGCCCTATAAGGCCCGTAAAGCGGCCCTTGGGCTAGACGAGAGGATTCTTCGGGCAACGGGTGAGTATGCCGCTTCCATCGTGCCTAGAGTAGACGAGGAAAACAGGCAGTACGTTGTGGCACCGGCAGACAGGCCCCACAGGGACCAAAGGTTGAGCAAGTCAGATGCAACCCTGTCTCAGATTGGGGAGTGGTTAGAGTACGGGACGGTCAACGCGGACGGTACGGTGAGGATGCCAGCTAGGCCCCATTGGAGGCCCGTGATAACGGACATGGTAGAGAATATGGAGGCCCACAAAAAAGAGTTTGCCGCTCAGTATTGGGAGGGGATCGTTCCCCTACTCGTAGAGAGGCTAGAGGCTCTGGGCGTGGAGGTAACCCTACCAGCATGAACCCAAACGCTCTGGCACCCGAGAGGTACTTAGGCTCCGTAGGGGTGGGGCAGGAATGGCTCCCCGATGAGGACTTGCTTGCCACCTACGA
>ERZ724518.1036-NODE-1036-length-12364-cov-4.422861_pt1 | contig 12364 bp, 7 predicted proteins | sample MGYA00376051_ERZ724518 | MGnify/ENA primary metagenome ERZ724518 (study PRJEB28724, sample SAMN07190885) | wastewater metagenome | isolation source: influent of sewage treatment plant in Hong Hong | place: Hong Kong | collected 2016-03-17 ... | reverse complement strand
CCCGCTTGTTCCAATGCTCTGATGTCCCTGTAAATGGTACGAATACTTACGTTGAATTTGTCAGCAAGTGATTTCGCTGTCAAAAGTCGTTTGGTCTGCAATTGTGTTAGAATTGCTGTCAGTCTTGAAAGTCGCTTTGTATCGTTGTCATTCATTTATTTTGTCTAACTGTTGAAGTTGTGACGGTCGCTGGTAGCATTACGCCTAACTTGTTTATACCCGCAACTCCCCCAACTTCAACCGCCAACTCCTTTCTATCCCATACATTTTCATAATCAATTGATTTACAAAACTATTATCCATTTTTAAACGTGTATAAACGTCTACTACACGACTACCACTTGCGTATTTAAATGTGTATAAACGTCTATTACACGACTACCACTTGCGTATTTAAACGTCTATAAACGTTTATTAAACGACTACCAATGGATAGAAACTAAGTCAGCAAATTTGCGTCCCTATTTGAGCCAGCATCTTCCATAGTTAGTACCCAAATTCTCCCTAAATTTAGACCTTGTAAAAATAATCACCAAATATTATTTGCCAACCAACAAAAAAGCCGGGGTCTCTCCTATTGCAAATATTTTATATTTAAACCTGGCAACAATCGACATTCAGACCAAATTTAATTTTGAGCCTCGACAGTCTGGCATTTTCCGTCATTCCCTGATCATTTTCCCGGTTCTTACAACGCTTTGATCATCGCTGATCTCGTAAAAGTACATGCCTGCAGGCAGGTGATCGGTATTAATAGTGGCTGTGTTTGAAAACGCCTGTTGCAATACCAGCTGTCCATGAATATTACTCAAAGTGATATTGGCCACTTCTCCATTTGAAAGATCTACCGTCAATTCATCTGCGAATGGATTGGGATAGATTTTGGGAGAAGTTAGGTATGAATTTTCAGTGCTCGTAATAATTTCATCACACGACTGCGAAATGTGTGCATCATAAAAACCAAGGGTATCATCGCTATAACACCTCAGACCTATTCTGATCTGGCCATCCAAAAAACCATAGTTAAATGGAAACATATACCAGGTACCCCCAAGGCGCTCAATGATTCTGCCCCTTCCTATAGGCCCCCAATAGCCCCCGAAACTAATGGCACTATTGTCACTGGACGTATACAATACCTTTAATGTATAGCCATTGATGATTTCTTCAGACACACTGTCGACGGTAATTCTTAATTCCATTTCCTCTGACCCATCCTCCAATATGGAAGCCCTGGTTCGCCATGATTCTCCTGGTTTAGCAGCAAAATTATATAGCACATAAAAGGTATCATTGGCAGCAAGCCGAAATACCGTATCTCCACTGGTATAGACAAACTCATCTTTTTCCTGAAAACCCCGATACGTCTTCTGCAAATGCCTGCAATTCTTTCCCTGCACTACCGTATCTCCAATACTTATTATCTCCACGTAATCCTGATCCGACGAAAAAAAACTCGGTATATTGGTATAGTACCAATGACTTCCTACAGGCGCAAAGTCAATTGCCAATCGGGGAGGCTGCCCATTTAAAGCTATAACCACAGACAGCAAAACCAGCATTAGCCACAATTTTTTCATAAGCTAAAAGGTTTTTTTATTTTTCTAATATTTGATGTACAACAAAGTAGTAAAAAACTCAAAATGGCTTCGCCGTCCTTAGGTCGCACACCCTTGGCCCGGTCAATAAAATATTATTTCGAAATCGCCCAATCCAATTCCCCAAAACCACATAAAATTCCGTAAAACGTATTGCGAACAGGATTATGCAACGTTCTCAACAAATTTAAACTAATTTCAACACAAAACAAAGCTTGTTTACTTTTTTCTTCAACATTGGTTTTTTCGCCATGCCTGGTCCGGAGCACTTCAGAATTAAAAGCGGAAAACATGTACTTAGCTGATTTAATGTTCACTTAATTCGGGGCAAAACAATGAATTCAAAAAATTTACAAAATCATCCAAGTTTCGGTACTGATTAACAGAAAAGTTCTGCAACAAATCCTATAATTTCGATCATGGCTAGTAAAAGACAACAATACATTAAACTGAAAAATAATATATACAATATTTACAACCAACATATTAAAACAGAAATATTCGATTGAATATTTTGTTCGCAAAATTTTATTTTACCATTTAAATATTAAGCAAATTTTATATTAAATTTGTCGGGTTTGTTAAATTTTTAATGTAACCATAGCTGTAGGATCTTTTATTTTAATCTGATTTCAGTTTCTATAAAACATAGAATATTCTCGTCTGATTTAGTCGATGGAAACGCTAAAGAAACTAAGTTAACCCTACATTAAAAAAATTATAAGCAACAACAAAATTAGAAAAATAACCTTTTATGAAAATCAGCTTAAACTTTACTTCAGCAATCAATAAAACAAAAAAAGTAATTTGTTTTATTGGTCTTATTTCATTTTCGATTTCTTCATTTGGTCAATTCAATGAGACTTTTGAAGATGAAACTACCAACGCGACCACTTTTTCCGGTGGCGGAGTTGTCTATCAAACTAACGGTACGATAATAGTTGCATACTATACAAACGGTGGTTGCGGCGGATTTATGGACCATAAATATATCGAAGGAACAACCAATGCTACTGCTGATGCCAGTGCTGGAGAAATTATAATGCAAACACCAAATACCTTATTCAAAATTAATAGTCTCTGTATTTGGCTATCTACTAATGGAGGAACAACTGCCCAAAGCGGCACCTTTAAGTTAAGAGGCACCCTCAATGGAGGAAGTACGGTTACCACTGGTCCAATAACGGTAACTGAACCTTGTATGTCGGATTGCTGGGCTCCCAATATAAGCATGGTTGGCACAGCCCTGGAAAACTTAAACCTTACAAAGGTAGAAGTGTTATTGCCGACAGGTTTTAATTATATTGCCATAGATAATTTTAATTTTACTATCCAATCGCAGGGAGTTTCCCTAACTTGCCCTACCAATACCACCGTAGCATCTTGCCAATCCCAGACAGCCATAGATGCAGCTTTTACCACATGGCTAGGTACCGCATCCGCATCAGGAGGATGCAACGGGGTCTTAACAAACAACAATACAGGTGCTCCATCTGCCTGTGGTGGTAGTACTTCTGTCACCTTTACTTATACCAGCACCTGCGCTCCGTTGACCTCAACGTGCCAGGCCACTTTTACGGTTTCTGCACCATCGAACCCAACACCTACTTTCGCCAACTGTAATAATACCTTCAACCTCGGATGCAACCCCTTCAGCCTTCCTTCCTGTACTTCCATTGCCAGCGGCAGTTTTGGCGGTACAGTGACGGCTTCAAATAGTTGTGGTTCTGTCCCGGTAAGCTGTTCAGCAGGTAATGTAACTATAAATGGTTGTAACCGTTCGCAAGTCTTTACATTTTCCGCAACTGCATGCGGACAAACCATCACTTGTACCCGTACCTTCAATTGGACGGTTGTAACACCACCCTCGTTCAATGGTAGCTGCGTGAATGGGGTGATTAACTTGGGTTGCAACCCTGTAACTTTGCCGGCATGTGATCCAAATATCATAGCTTCAAATGAATGTGGTCCAATAACAGTCACCTGCAACGTTGGCACCATTATAACAAATGGATGTAACCGACAACAAACACTACTTTACGTTGCGAATGCCGCTGCCTGTGGTAATTTTAGTACTTGCCAGCGTATCTTCAATTGGCAAGTAACAACAGCTCCAGTATTTGCAAACTGCGACAATACATTTGATCTTGGTTGTAATCCGGGCGCCATACCCACTTGTGCCAATGTACAGACAGCCCCATTTGGAGGTGCCGTGACAGCCAGCAACGAATGTGGTAATGTCACTGGTATCACCTGTTCTGAAGGTGGCATCGTATCAAATGGCTGTAATCGTAGCAAAGTATTTACTTTTTCAGTGACAGCCTGCGGTTTTACTTCAACTTGCACCCGAACTTTTACCTGGAAAATTGCCTCGGCTCCGGTCTTTGACAATTGTACAACAGGCACAACCAATCTGGGATGCAATCCGGCTACTTTGCCTGTCTGCGATGCCACGGTGACGGCAACCAGCGAATGCGGCCCGGCTACCGTTGTCTGCACGGCAGGCCCGATTATTTCAAATGGTTGCAATAGAGAGCAAGTCTTCACGTACGTGGCTACCGGGGAGTGTGGATCAAACACTTGTACACGAACCTTCAACTGGTCAGTCACTTCAGGTGCTTCATTATTATGCCCCGCCAATACAACTACACCTGCCTGCCAAACGCAAACTGCTGTTGACCAGACATTTGCCACCTTTTTGGCATCAGCACAAATAGTGTCAGGAGGCTGTAACGGCGTATTGAGCAACAACAATACAGGCGCACCTTCAGCATGTGGTGGCTCCACTTCGGTAACTTTCACCTACACAAACGGCTGCGGCCCCGGTAATTCCTGTACAGTTTCATTCACTGTTGCAGCACCGTCACCCCCCAATGCGAGCGTAAATGTAGGAACAACTGTAGTTAGCGCGTGCCAAACACAGACAGCAATAAACTCGGTATACAACACATGGTTAAGCAATAATGTCTTTACAAGCGGCGGTTGCAATGGGGTCTTGACAAACAACAGCACTGGTGCCCCATCTGCCTGTGGTGGCAGCACCACTGTTACCTGGACTTATACTACTTCTTGCGCCCAACCCATTCTTCGTTCTGCAACTTTTCAAGTGCAATCTCCTCCTACGGTTGTGTTAAATTGCCCTATTAACCAGACTGAACCGGCTGGGCTATCACAAGCTCAGGTCAATGCCGCCTTTTCCGCTTGGCTTGCCTCTTGCACTGCATTTGGGGGATGTAATGGAAGTCTGTCTAATAATAGCATGGGGGCACCACCCGCTTCAGGCGGTAGTACCACAGTTACTTTTACCTATGCCAGTTCCTGCGCTCCTCTTACAACTACATGCCAGTCCACATTCACAGTAGAATCGGGACAATTTCAAAATATGCAAACAGGATTATATTACACCACACTACAGGCAGCCATAGATGCAGCAATGCCGGGTCAAACAATAGTCTTATTAGACAATCTGTCTGAAGCCGATGTTGTTGTGAATAATTCTGTCATTATTGAGGCCAATGGATTCAGTCTTACCATTCCAAGTGGAACCTTAAGTATACCAACCGGAAAGTCCCTGACATGGCAAGAAAATACACTCATCATCAATGCAGGAGCGAACATCGACAATGATGGCACTTTTATAAACAACGGCACAATTAACTTCCAAGGTGGTACCGGTACTTTTAACAATACAGGTACATTTTCCGGCACCGGTATTTTCCAGGGTAACCTTGTGAATTCTGGAACTGTAAGCCCGGGAAATTAATGGCAATACGCTTCGCTTAGGGCAATACGCTTCGCTTAGGGCAATGCGCTTCGCTTAGTGCAATGCGCTGCGCTTAGTGCAATACTCGGTATGGAGTAGCTCGGGCAATAAGCATGTCCCGTCTTGCATATCCCGTCTCGCAAGTCATAACTGATTGGTTTCAGCATAGCTGAAAAAATTGATCCCTATGGGCCGTAGGTTTGTCGGTAACAATTTTACGATGGCGCCCGTCGTATGTCGCCCGTCGCTCGTCGCAAGTCCCCCGTCGCCAAACGCATCACCTAACAACCACCAACCTCTTCGCTACCAATCCCCGCTCCGTACTCACTACCACCTGATACAAACCATCCATCCATTCACCTGTAGAAAGGCTGCACCGCTCATTGGCAACATCATCGACCCTATTGATCAGCTTGCCGTTTAGATCATAAACTTCCACACTGTGGATCTCATTACCCTCACTTTCCAACAGTACATGGGAGCCGCCTGTGGGGTTGGGATACATGGTAAGTGGGATTACTTCTTTTTCATCAACAACAGCAAGCACTCTCTTGATGAATTTGAAAACAAGATCAATTTTGGTATTGTTGAAATCGCTTAAGGTAGCCTCCGATGCAAGTACATCATCTCCAATGCCAATAAAATCGGAAACAGTGCCGTCTCTGTTGGGGGTGATGGTCAGGGTCCACAAGGTATCGTCTTCTGCATAACTTTGTGTTGTACCGGTTGGGTTTACCCAAATGAAGCGCGAAGCAAAACCTTCGTTGTTGAAATCCATGGCCTTGAGGGTAACCTTCCTCGTTTTAACCAACTGGGCATCTCTAACCTTAATCGCACCCTGAAAGCCAAAGACGTTGTTGAAATTGGGAGAAAAAATGGCTATTTCAAACGGCGCTCCTTTTTGCACCGGGTCGTCGAAGCAGGTCAGCTGAAATGGGGGTACATCGGCATTGCTCAAAAACTTTACCGCCACCACTCCAAGGTAAGTGGTTTGACCACCTACACTTGCCCTTAACTCAAAAGGCAGGTTTTGACCTTTTACAACGTCAAAATCCAATAAGAGTGTGGTGGTATAATCAAGGGTACCCAGAGCCCTGATTTCAAAATTATCAACTTTACCGGCACAATGTTTATCATTGCCATCGTCAAACAAGTTAGCATTTAGGGTATAAATGCCTTGTTGAGCCGTTAGTTCTGTATAGTTTTTAATATGTACCACATCATCACAATCGACGTAAATTTTGCGCACCTTACTCACACAGCTGCTGGAGTCACTCTGATCAAAGACGGTGAAATAAATTTCAGCAGGATCTTGATTGACCAACGTTCTCCAACCATCCTGTTTATCGAGTGAAAAGGTATAGACGTGGTCCAAGGCATTCTCTACCAGATCCCGGGCATAAACAAGTATACCCTGAGGCGGTACTTCTACAGTCACTTCGGGCAAACAAACCAGTGGATAGTTTTCATCAATGTTTATGATTTGAATGAATTCCTCCTGCTTGCCCGTAAGAGAATTATTAGCCTGCCAAATCCTCAATATTTTGGTACATACATTCGGAATTTTGTGTTCTACAATGTCTGTGAATGTAAATTTTACATAAGGACAGTCATCTGTGAGCTGTGGTCGACCCGTTTCCTGACCGTTGTAACATGCATGTACGGTAACTTCCAACGGTGGCCAGATAATTTCACATTTTTCTTCTTCGACAAGAACTATGCTTTCATAAGGTTTATAACACTGATTATTATAGTTAAATGATTCATTGTAAAAGCTGGTGTCGATCTCTATAAAATCAAGCAACTTGCCACTTTCCAGCGCGGTAAAACGAAGGGTGTAAAGGGGCACGTCGCCTGTAAAATGGATGGTATTGGGTGAAAACACACTGTATATTTTGGAAATGCTTTTTTGATGGTTAATTTCAGCATTTCCTTTAACTACATCATTAATGTAAAGGTTGTGGTATTGGAGTGACCACAAAACGCCCAAATCACCCTCTTTAAAACGATAGTTGAATTTGGCCTCGTATTCTTCACCCTTCACCAGATCAATGTTGGGCACCAGAATTTTGGTTTTTGAACCTTGTGTGGCATCACAACGAAAGCAATAAGAGAGGGTTGCATCAGCGACCTGGCCTTTTTGGTAAGCCCTGAAAACCACATAATGAATTCCATTGGCAACGGGCTTGAAAGTAGCTCGATTGAGACTGGCAGGGTCAAGTGATCCAGTGGCAAAGGCTTTGCTTTCTTCCAGAAAAAACCAGTCGTTGGGAATGTCGGTAAACAAACCTACAGATGCTCTCAGCATTTGCACCAGATCCAATGTACTCACACCACCAGAATTATTGACATCACCTGTATATATTTTGGCAGCATAAAATGGATCTAACCCCAGGATGGTATTACGCAAAGCAGATAAATCAAGCAAGCCTATGTGATCTGCCTCTATGGATGTGCTCTTTACACGGATGTCGTAAGTGGCACCGATCTCAAGATTGCTAAATGAATAAGGTGCTTGTGTCTTTTCTTGAACCAGCGTTGTATCCCCGTTCCAGATTTTGTAAAGACCCACTACTGCATTGGATGTAAATGGCTGACCACAGCCATCCTGGACATCTACGTTGAGATTTACATTTTGTCCGGTAAGCAAAGAGGTCAGGCTCATCATAAAAATGGCCCATAACCACACATATTTTTTCATTTGTTTTTTCATTTTTTTATTTTCCTATTGTTCAAAAATTGCTCACGAAATACCTGACTTATTTCACATTGGTAACATTAAAAAAAACCTGGTTGTTTTTTAGTCTCCTACATCATTTCAATGCACAGGCCATCCCAAGTTGGGCGGTTAGAGATGTATTGTACCTTGTATAGGCGGCTGGTGATACCAGGGTAGTCTGATTAAACAAACAACCCGCCCGCATCCAAACATTTTGATATACGGGAATACTGTAGTTAAAATCTACCATCCACGATGAAGATTTTAGTCTATATTGTTGGGTAAAATCTATTTCCTCCTGCTTCGTGTTTATACCTTCTGCCCACATGCTCGTGAACAGCCTTTGCTGGTAGGCGGCCTCCAGCTGAATCATGCCTTTTCCCAAATGCCATTTTTTACCCAGTCCCAGATAAACCGAAACGGAACTTATTCCAGGATATCGCTTTTTAGTTGTTTGTCGCACTGTGGTGGTCATTACATCGCCGTATTCTTCAATCACACTACCCTCATGATTTTTGTATGATGAGATGAGAACGTTTTCCTTAAACCCTACCACTGTATCCACCACAAACCCTGTATGTTCTTCTGTAGCAAAAAGGCCCGACAAGCCAGCACTGAAATAATATCTTTTGCCAATATCATGCCCTATTCCTAATCGCCCCTGATAAACGCTGCCGGGTTTCTCAATGTCTTTGACCCTATCAATAATCCCAGCCTCACCTCTCACATCCCGATAGTTAAAATACTGAACACCGCTGCCACCTTGCGCCACCAACCACCAGGCTGTTTTTGCATTTTGTGGTTGGGTGTAAACTAAAACAAGAGGCATTTGCTCTGCTTCATTTTCCATCCAACCCGGCACCAGGGTGGGCAGGGGCAAGAGCTTTGTCCCTCCCTTGAATTCATCTTGTTCCACATAAACCGTAGTTTCTGTTTCGCCCGGGGTTGCTGCCGGCTTGATCCTCTTTTCTTCCCCGATTACCGACACTACCGGGGTGGTTACTGTGGCAACTTCCACTTCACCTACACTCATTTGTCTTCCCCGTTCCACCCAATTGGTCTGCTGTTGCACTTCGTTGTCTGCTAAACCTGGCCTCTCTTTTATCTCAGTCAATGTCTTGCGCTGCGGCATTGAAAATTGTACTTGGCCATTGTCATTTATGCCCTTTGTACCGGCAATGGTATCCAATGGTTTGGATGTAGTCAAAATGGTAGTGAGCAATACAGAACCAGCCAGTCCAGCCATTACAAACCAAAATAATACAATCCTTCTCTTCTTTTTTTGATGCATCTTTTGCGAAAGCTCACGCCATGCCATGTCGACATCAAGTGTACTAGAATGATTTCGCAATTCCTGCATCTTTTGATTCCATTCTTTTGATGATCCTGTTTTCATCTTACTCTGCTTGAAAATTAAAATAAGGATTATTCCTCCATTTTACAATTTGTTGTCTCAATAATTCTTTACTTCGGTTGAGCTGCGACCTCGAAGTCGACTCCTGTATATTGAGTGTTTTGGCTATTTCCTTATGGCTGTACCCTTCAATTTCATACAAACAAAATACTTGTTTGTACCCATCCGGCAATGCTTCTATGATTTGCATCAAATGGTCGAGGTCATCGCACTCATTGATGGAATCTACCACCACATGGTCCATCTCTTCATTGCGATAAAAGACTTCCTCAATTTTTTTCTTGTCGAGCTTATTAAGTGCCGTATGGATCACCACCTTCCTGGCCCAACTTTCAATGTGCCCTTTGGAATTATCAAATTGTCCGATGTTTTCAAAAATTTTAATAAAACTATCTTGCAGGTTGTCCATGGCATCAGTATTTTTGGGGCTATACTGCCTTGATACGGATAAAAGCCGGGGAGCAAGCTGCTCAAAAAGCATTCGTTGAGCAGTGCTTTCCCCTTTTTTACAACCTTCTATTATTTCCTTTATTCGGTTATCCACGTGATCAGCGTTTGTCCTTTATTTGATCAGTACATTGATGAATTCTCCATTTATATTTTTACCTTGTATTTTCCCGCCAATTTCTATTTCAACCTCCTCTCCTACTCCGCCGATTTTTTTCACCGTCACTTCCACCTTGTTACATTCGGGCCCATTGCAGTCGGTAATAGACGGATGGGTAAACATTACTGCCGACGGAACAAACTTGCCACTACTTCCACTGGTGGGAATGGAAATGGTGAAACTGCTTAGATCGGAAACTACCAGGTCTTTATTACCGCTATTTTCATAGAAAATAAAATAGTCCTCCTGGTTGAGCAATACTACACCACTATCGATATTGAAATACGCGGATACTTTTTCTACACATTTTTCCGGCGATCCCAATTCAATGGAATCTAATATCGCAACATTGTCGGCAAGCTGAATGTTGTACAACTGTTCGCGCCCCCTGTAAAGTCCTACATTTTCGGGAATACTGCACCAGGGTACCATTACCGACTGCTTCCCCATAGCCTGAGCAATCAACGCCACTCCTTTGCCATTTTCCATTAGGGAGTAAACCCTGTCATCTGTAGTCAATAAACCGTTGCATGTATTGACCGTAGATACTACTTTTTTGAGTTGGGTCAAAGGTACTGAAGCCTCCATTACCTCATCATTTGCGGGTTGGTTTGATACCGCATCGTAGAGCAGGTTTCCGCAAGCATCTTTGATAACCAACTTGCAACTCTCCCCTTGCTGATAATTGAAATCGGCATAACCTAGCTGATCCGTCAGCAATTCGGTGATGTTGGTTCCGGGTCCGTACAGCAAAGCAGCAGTACCGGCAAGTGGCAGGCCATTTTCTGCGGCTAATTTAAGGGTGAGACCAATAGACTTGCTCCAGTTTGCGGTAGCCAGCAGCGTCAATTCAGAAAGATAAACCTGATTATCTTCAATTTTCAACTCCTGCATAGCCGCCTTCTTTACATCGACCTGGAAAATTTGTTGACCCGTATCTGCTACCCTACAAATTATGGGTCGATTTAAAATGAGTTTTTCGCCTGCGTTGGTGGTGGCCGTCATCTCATAATATTTTTCATTCGTCAGCACGCCGTAACTTCCTTTAAGGTTTCTGGCCCTGGGTTTGCCCATCATTTGAGCTACTTCCCGGAAATAAAAATTGACAGTGCCATTGTAGGCATTTCCTGATGAATAAACAAAAGCCGCCTCCGGCACTGTCAGTGTGATCTGCTCTTTTTGTATCTCTATACCCTGCGCATTGGAAAAAACCGTCAAATGTTCCTGCTTCAAAGGCACCATTGTTATGGCAGGTGTGCTGATTGCCTTTTCCCGTATTCTTATATAACCATAGTAGTCAAAAAAGCCGGGCGCGTGAACTACCATCCAGCTGCCAGATGCATTAATTCTGGCCCTGTGAAAGATAAAAACCCCCCGCTCTGATGAAACCGCCAGATTATTCTCCATGGCCACAACGGCAGCCGACACCGCATCTTGTCCTTCACCATGGAGGATGCCTGTGAGATAACTGTCATGGTAATATGCCGTTGGTTCAGTTTCTTCATCAATCACTTCCGTCCAATCACTTCCCTCCTTTTGACAAGCTGTGATTGTCATTATTGACAGTAAAAGGAGGATAAGTTGTCGGTTCATGCTCACCACGATTTTCCAGTGTATATAAAGGTATACAGGAATTTTTTCCAATTCGCTGCACGAACCTCATTTTTTTGAAAAATAAATGTAATTTGGATAAGAAATTGATATTGCTAATGCCGAAGTCTTGGCTTAAAGATTATTCTCTTGTCAATTAATTCCTTGCCACCAGCCTTCATTAAACTCATAGTGCAATGAAGCAGGTGTTCCCTGAGCTGGCAATATCATTGGAAGATTGCATTTCAAAGCTTCGTTCACAAACCGATCCACCGGCTCCTTCCAATGGTGCATGGCCAAAGCAAAGCTTCCCCAATGAACCGGCATAACTTTGCTGGCACCGGCTTCCAATGCTGCGACCACACCTTCTTCCGGGTACATATGTATTTGATGCCACATCTCATTGTATTGACCACATTCTATGAAACCCAGATCAAAAGGCCCCAACCGCCTGCCTATTTCTGTAAAGTGTTTTCCATACCCACCATCACCGCTGAACCAGATTTTTTCCTGTGCAGTTTGAATTACCCATCCACCCCACATTGACATGGCCCGATCCGTAATTCCCCTACCCGAAAAATGCCTGCTGGGTGTAAATGTAATGTGTACCATCCCTGCCTGTGCCTCCTGCCACCAATCAAACTCAGAGATACGGTGGGCATCAATTCCCCAT
>ERZ724518.1035-NODE-1035-length-12367-cov-11.603476_pt1 | contig 12367 bp, 8 predicted proteins | sample MGYA00376051_ERZ724518 | MGnify/ENA primary metagenome ERZ724518 (study PRJEB28724, sample SAMN07190885) | wastewater metagenome | isolation source: influent of sewage treatment plant in Hong Hong | place: Hong Kong | collected 2016-03-17 ... | reverse complement strand
TCAAAAATTCTCTATTGGAATTACTGGTGTTATGAATGCTGGTAAATCTACAATGTTAAATGCATTAATGGGAAGAGAAATTTTAGGAAGTGCCGTTGTTCCTGAAACTGCGAACTTAACAATTGTAAAACATAATCCAACAGATAATGCAAAGGTGTATTATTGGAATACACAAGAGTGGGATAGAATTGTAAAATCAGCTGAGCAACTTGAATCTATGAGAGAGTTTGTAAATGAAACAAACAAAATTTTTGGAGATGAATTAAAAAATTATATTAGACCAACTTCTAGATTTGATGAAGTTGATATAAATTCTCTTTCATCTTATACATCAGCAGAAGCAAGTGGAAAAAAATGTAACCTTGTAAAATATGTGGAACTTGGTTCTAAATTGGACTTTTTATCTGATGGTATTGAAATAGTTGATACACCAGGACTAGATGACCCTGTTATCCAAAGAGAAGAGATTACAAAAGAGTATATCAGTCAATGTGATATGATGTTACATCTTATGAATGTATCTCAAAGTGCCACATTAAAAGATGTTGAATTTATTATTGATGCCCTGCTTTACCAAAATATTTCAAAACTTTTAGTAGTAATAACAAGAGCTGATACTGTAACAAAAGAACAACTTGATGAAGTTATTAAATATACAAAATCATCAATTGAGCGACAACTAAAAGCGCAAAATAAAGATTCTCAACTTGACTATATTTTAAAAACTATCAAATTTATTCCTATTTCTGGAAGAATGGCACTATTACATAGAACAGGAAGAGAACAAGAAGCCCTTGATGCTGGATATACAATAGAACAAACTGGTATTTTAGAGATTGAAAAATATCTAATGGAAACACTTTTTGGTTCAAATTCACAAAAAGGTGAAATTGTAATTCAATCATCTAAAAATCAATTACAAAAAATCATTGAAAAACAAAACTCTTTTTACAACTATGAATTACAACTTCTTTCAAAATCAAAAGATGAACTTGAAAAAGAGTTACAAGAATTCAATAAAAAGAAAAGTGTAAATACAAGAATATTTCAAGCAATGAGCGAAGATATAAATTACTATAAAAATGATGCAAAAGAATATATCAACTCTTTAGAAACTTTTTTACAAAGTGAGTTAATTGATTTACAAAATGTGATTAAACAAAGAGTTGTAAATGATGTTAGATACTCTTTTGAAAAAACCAAAAAAAGACCTGAAAATGCAAGAATTAGGGTTATTGTAGAAACTGCAATAAAAGATGGAATTATTGATGTAATCAGAGATTATAGATACAAATTTATCAAAAAATCTCAAACAATTGGTGAACAATGTGAACAAAAATATCATGATTTAGGATTTACTATTGGTCATAAAAATGAAAATTTTGATGCAAGAGGATTTTTCCAAGATGATTTTAAATCAGGTTTCTTAACATCAAACAATGAAGTTTTAATTGCTCAAGTAATTGATGCTGTATCAAAAGCAAAAGATTCAAAACTAAATGAACTTGATAGGGAAATTGAATTACTTATAAAAAATCAATTCACATCAATTGAAGAAGATATTAAATCAAAAGCTAAAAAAGTAAGTAGTTTATTAATTGAATCATTCTTTACTACATTAAATGCTCCATTAAAATCATTTGAACAAAAATTAAAAAATGATGAAGAAATCCTTCAAAATCAAATTAATTCATTTGAAGAAAATGACAAAAATAGAGGACAATTATCAATAGCTATTCACAAAAATATCAAAAAACTTGAAAATATTTCTACAACAATAAAAGGATTATACTAATGAGTGCAAATTTAAATATCCTAAAAAGTTTTGTAAATGAATATAAAGAAACTTATGTTGTTCAAGAGGTTGTTTATGAAGAAGGATTAGTTGGAGATATTAAAAAAATTCAAGCAAAATTACTTGATGAGAAATTTTTACCATCAACTCAACTTCATAGTATTTTAAATAAACAAATGAGAAGAGCTAGATACCCAATGGAAATTGCAATTACGGGTCAATTTTCAGCTGGTAAATCAACTTTTTTAAATGCCCTACTTGCAAGAAATATTCTTCCAACAGGAATTACACCTGTTACATCTAAAGTAAATTTTATCAACTATGGAGAAGAGTACAAACTTAAAATCACTTATTATTCAGGTGCTCAAGAATTTGCACCAATAGAAAGTATTGCTGATTTTACAGACCAAAGAGAAAATGAAATGAAAGATATAAAATATCTTACGCTTTATGCTCCAATGGATATTTTAAAAGATATTTCATTTGTTGATACACCAGGTCTTAATTCTCAATCTCAAGGAGATACTGATACTACAAGAAGAGTTTTAAGAGATGTTGGTGGAATTATCTGGCTTACACTTATTGACAATGCTGGAAAACTTTCTGAGGCAGAAGTTTTAGAAGAGTATATGCAGCATTTCAAAAACAAGTCTTTATGTGTATTAAATCAAAAAGATAAATTAACACCTGAGCAAGTTGAAACAACAACAAATTATGTAAAAGAGAAATTCTCTAAATATTTTGCTCAAGTTACTCCAATTTCAGCAAGAATGGCACTTGAATCAAGAGCACATCAAAAAAGGGTTTTACTTGATGATGAATTTGAAATAATTACAAAAGAGTTCAAAAAAGAGTTAAACAATAATATTGGCGTTGAATCGTTAGATTTTTTCAAAACTTCTTTTGAAGCATTTCACAAAAGAATTGAAGAGATCAACACAAAAGATATGTCAGAAGATAGAAAACTTTTAAAAGAATCAAATATCAATGAAGTTTTAGAGTTTATTGAAAATGTTATAAGACCACAAGCTGCTGAATCAAAAGAGTTTGCAATCAAAAAAGATTTAAGAGGAATTTGTGATATTTTAGTAAAAGAATACGAAACTATTACTAAAATTTATGATGCTTTGATTGATGTTTTAAAAGGTTGTGAAACAACTGTTATTGAACATTTTGAAAATACACATAAAAAATATTCTAAGGAATTATTTAATATTTACAATTCATTAGAAAGTATTATGGAAAAAATTGCCCATGAAACTTATAAGAATATCAAGAAAAAACCTGCTTTTAGATTTGAAGAAACAAAAAGCTTTTTAGGTGCAAAAATAGAAAAATATGATTATGAAACATACTGGATTGATTCTGATGCTATTTATAAAAAACTATTTTATGATGATCAAACAATTGATAAAATGTTTAAAAGATCAATTAAACTTTTAAAAAATATTGAATTAGATACTGATGAAGCATTTAGAGATGCTTATAATATCATCAAAAATGAAGTTAGTAAATGGCAAGAACCTTATGAACTTGTTCGAAAACAAAGAGAAATTGGATCTGATATTGAGTTCTCAAACACAAGACACTTTGCAGCAAAAGTATACGAAAATGTTTTAAAAGCATATCACACTGCTGTATTAGAGAATATTTCTGCAATAAGAAAGAAATTTGCATATTTTAATGGAGCATTATCATATTCATATATTCAAACTACACAAGCTACTATTGCTCATTTTGAACAACAAATTTTAGAATCAGAAGATTTATATAAAAAAGAACCTTCTAAATTTTCTATTCATCATCCAAGAGAAGATGAAATTGTTGCTAAATTAAAAGCTAATTTTGGATTTGAAAAAATTGAAGATTTCTTAACTTCAAAAAGAAACTACTTATTTAAAATTGTAAAATATTCGAAAGAGCAATATTTAGAAATAAATGAAGATAGAATAAATTTTGTTAAATCAAAAAAAGAACAATATATACAAAAAATTAAAGATTTAGAAGCAATAAAAGAGGAAATTTAATCCTCTTTTATTACTAAAATTTTTTAAGAAAACAAGTTAAAAGTACTATTTTAACTCCATTTGTTCTTCCTTTGATTTGTTCAATACTCGTAATATTTCTTCCTTTTCTAAAAATAAGGAGTGATTTCATCATAGTAAGTTATAATTCTTTATGAAATATTTAAGCCACTATCCAAAAGATTTACAAGATAAAATTCAAGTTCTAATAGATAAAGAAAAACTTTCTTCATACATAAAGACAAAATATCCAACTGCTCACACATATACAAATGATAAAGCTTTATACTCTTATGTAATGGATTTCAAAAATGAGTACTTCAAAAAATTCCAAGTTTCAAAAGTTATGTACGATGGTAAAATAAATGTAATTAATAATGCTCTAGGTATGCACTCAATTGTCTCAAGAGTTCAAGGTGGAAAACTAAAATCAAAAAATGAAATTCGAGTTGCAAGTGTATTTAAAAATATGCCTGAAGAGTTTTTAAAAATGATAGTTGTTCATGAATTAGCCCACTTTAAAGAACGAGATCATGATAAAGCTTTTTATAATCTTTGCACTTTTGTAATGCCTTCATATCATCAAGTTGAATTTGATTTAAGAGTTTATTTAACTCATATTGATTTGCTTGGAAAATTATATTAAATAATTAAATGCTTTTTTATTGCAACTTTTGAATGTTAGTATTTTATTAGAATATAAAAGGAGTTAAAATGAGTAAATTTTTATATATAACTGATCAAAATGAATATGATGATCACAGTTTTATAGGACCTTTATTCCAAAAATATTTAACAAAACATTTTGATATAAATACAACTTTTCTTTCAAAAGAAAAAACACAGATTGAAATTAAAGAAAATGGGACAATAATAATTCCTGAAAAATTACAAAATAATATTATTCATGAATTAGAAAATCATGGAATAGACTTACTTGAGTATGAATTTGTGGTTATTAGAAATAACACTGAACTATTAAAAGAAGTAATTAAAGAAAAAGCAAATTACAAATTCAAAGTAGGTTTTAGATTATCTTTTCCTAAAAGAATTGCAAAACTTGAAACTGATTTAGCAAACAATAAAAAATCTATTTTAGATGTAATTAGTAATAAAATTCAAACTTATATGGAAGTTAGTTTAATAAACCAATGTGATATTTTTCTTCCTACTTCTTTTCAAATGAAAAATGATTATTTCAAAGATGTGAAAATAAGAACTTTTGTGATTCCTTCAGCTATTGATCCTGATAATCTACATGAAAATGTTAAACACAATGAAAAACAAAAAAGATTTTTCTATGCTGGAACTCTTGATACACTAAGGGAATTTGAAGTAATTTTAGAGGCATTTAGTCATATAAATAGCTCTGATTTTAAACTAATGATTTCAACAAAAGATCCAGAATTTTTAGATCATTTGTTACTTGATTTTCCAAACTTAAATGACAACATTGAAATTTATGATGCAAAAACTAGAAAAGAGTTATTGGAATTAATAGCTATGGCAGATGTTGGGTTATCTGCACTTCCTGATATTGAACTATTTAATAGTTCAACTCCTATGAAAGTTTTAGATTACTACTCAAGTGCCGTTCCTTGTATTATGAGTAATAATGAAAATAATACTTCTATTTTTGAAGATAATGTAAGTGCTTGGTTTACAACTTTTGATAAAGAATCTATTCAAAAGAAATTAGAATATATTATTTCTTTAAGTGAAGATGAAATTCATCAAGTTGGAAGAAATGGTCAAAATAGACTTTTAGCAGTTAGAAATTATCAAAGAATTGCTGATGATTTAGCTCATCAATTAGATATATTATAAGAAGATTTTTCTTCTTATAATAAGTTGATTTAGGTCAATCAACTGTTTTATTTATTTAGATAGGATTCTTTTATTTTTTAAGGGTCTAGTTAATAAATGAAAAAATTTCTCAAACAATTTAAAAAAATCAATTCAGAACCACTAGAAAAATCAAATGTAATTTGGTCTTGGATTGGCTCTTTTTTAGGAATACTTACTATTTCATATTTTCACCATAATATTTTAGATGATAAAGATTTAACTTTTGTAATTGGTTCTTTTGGAGCAAGTGCAGTTTTAGTCTATGGAGCTGTAAATTCGCCACTTTCTCAACCTAGAAATCTAATTGGCGGTCATATAATATCTGCAATAGTTGGGGTGATTTCATATAAATTATTTACAGGGAATATTCTGTTTTGTTCAGCATTTGCAGTTGCTACTGCAATCTTTTGTATGCAAATGACGCTAACTTTACATCCACCAGGTGGAGCAACTGCACTTATAGCTGTTATTGGAAGTGATAAAATTCATGACTTAGGGTTTTTATATGTTTTAGTACCAGTAACTACAGGAGCTTTTATTATATTAATAATTGCATTAGTGGTAAATAATATTCCAAAACATAGATATTATCCTGAATCATTAAAAGATTATAAAAAAGATGGATTATTATGACTCTTTTTTTAAATATTCATACAAATAAAGATATTGTCTTAACTCTTTAAAACTATCAAGTTTTAAGCCCTCTTCTATCCAATCAGAAATATTTTGAGGGATTTCTAAAGGTTTTAAAAGCTCTTCTTTTTTATCTTTAGAAATTTTTTCATGGTCTGCTAAAACTGAAATATGGCTAAGAACAGAAGTTAATCCTAAATCTCTAATTTGTGTAATTTCCTCTACACTTTTACCCTCATTTAAAAGATCAAAAGTTTCTAAATAAGTTTTTGTAAGTTTTTTTAATGGCTCTTTATTTTCAAGTTTTTCTTTAAATTCATCTTTTATTTCTTTAGATAAATTCAAAAAAGTCTCTCCATATTTATCAAATTTTACAAGACCAACACCATTTATATCTAGCATCTGTTCTTTTGTAATTGGTAGTTTTACTGCAAACTCTTTTAAAGTTTTATCTCCAAATATTACATAAGCTGGAACTTCATTCTCAAGAGCAATCTCTCTTCGTAATGTTCTAAATCTTTCATATATCAACTCATCAAAACTAAGCTGCATCTCTTCTTCTTGGATTTTTGATGCAATTCCTAATTTATCACTATCAATTAAAAGTTTCTCTTTACCTTTTAATATCTCTAATCCTGGATTTTCTATTTTTAAAGCTCTAAATTCACCAATACTCAAAGCTTGAATATCTATTAATTTATCAGCAATTGCTATCCATTCATTTTTACTTTTATCAACTCCTAGATTATAAACACTTAGTTTATCATGCCCAAACTCTAGTAATTTTTGATTTTTTGAACCTCTTAAAATATCAATAATATGATTTAATCCAAATCGTTGTTCGCTTCTATAAATTGCACTCAGAAGTTTTTGAGCATCGACACTTACATCAATTTGTTCAACTTCTCCCTTAGTACAATTATCACACAAAGTTTTACACTCTTTTATATCATCTTCAAAATAAGAAGCAATCATTTTATGACGGCAATTATTGCTCACACAATATCTATACATAAACTCCAATTTATCAAGCCCTGTTTGTTTATAACCATCATCAATTGCTTCTTCAATTTGGATTTTTCTTCTTACCTCATCACTTTTTGAATAAAGCATATAAACATAAGACATTTCGCCATCACGCCCTGCTCGACCTATCTCTTGATAGTAGTTTTCAAGGGTTTTAGGTAAAGATGTGTGGATTACAAAACGAATATTTGATTTATCAATTCCCATTCCAAAAGCAATGGTTGCCACTACAATATCTATTTTTTCATATACAAAATCATTAAAAACTTCATTTTTTCTATCATTGTTTAAACCTGCATGATAAGCTTTTGCACTGTAATTATTTTCACTTAAAAATTCTGCTATTGATTCTGCTTCTTTTCTAGTAAAAGTATAAATAATCCCACATAAACCTTTGTGGATTTTCAAAAAGTTTAATATCTGTGTTTTTCCATTGTCAATTCTTGGTTCACATTTTATATCAAGATTATCTCGTACAGTTTTTGCTCTAAAAATTTTTGGATTTTGTAGATTTAGACTTTGGACAATGTCAGTTTCAACTTTTTTTGTAGCAGTTGCTGTAAATGCACAAATAGCCGTATTTGGGAAAAATCTTTTTAACCTGTCAAGATTTCTATACTCAGCCCTAAACTCATGCCCCCAAGCACTTACACAGTGAGCTTCATCTATTACAAAATAGTTTATATTTATCCGTTGAAGTACAGAAACAAACTCATTTGAAGAAAATCTTTCAGGTGCTACATAAATAAATTTTAATTCCCCATTTAAAAGTTTTTGAAGAGTAAAACTATTTTCATCATTTGAAGTTGCTGAACTTATCATTTCAGCACTAATACTCAAATCATTTAAAGCTTTTATTTGATCTTGCATAAGTGCAATAAGTGGTGAAATTACAACTGTAGTTCCGTCCATAAGAAGTGTTGGAAGTTGATAACAAAGTGATTTTCCACCACCCGTTGGCAAAATTGTCAAAACATCTTCATTTGCTAAAATTGAATCAACAACCTCTTCTTGAAAAGATCTAAATTTATCATGTCCAAAAATATCTTTTAGTATTTGGTATTTATTAGTTAGCATCATTTTATTTTAAAACAACATTAACATCATTTAAACTTCTAATATGAGAAAAATTATTTAGTAAAGTTGCTAATTCAACTACTTGAGCATTTTTCATTCTTATACATCCTGATGATTCATTTGTTCCTATTGTTCTTTCATCTAAAGTCCCATGTATTCTAAAAGTTGTTTTTCCATTCACTTCATGGGTAAGATTTATTTTTGCAGCGCCCATATAGTTAAATTTACTTCCAGGAGGTACAACAGAAGGAAGATCTATTCCTCTTTTTTTAAAACTATTTATTGTGTCAGTTGTTGGATACCAAGTTGGATTAAATGTAATTTGAGTAATTTTACCATCACCAAAAGGTTTTTCAATATTTTTTTTGGCAGTTGAAACTCTATACTTCTTAATTTCTTCAAAATGATTATCAATTTTTGCTTTTACTTGCATAGTATTTGTAACCGAATCAATTTCTATTAAAATTTTTTCATAAGAAGCTGGATTTATTGATGTAGTTTTTTTAATCTCTTCACTGGGTACTTCATGTGGTTTTTCATGAATTACTGTCTCTTGTATTTTTTTATAAATTGGCTTATTTTCTTCTTTTTTTATAATTGGTTTTTCTATTACATTTTTAACTATTTTAGGTTCAATTACAGGTGTATTTTCAATTGAAGATTCTTCTTTATAAGTTGTAGTTTGTGAAATTGCTGCTGTATTGTTTTTTTCTTCTTCATAAGCTCTATCGAACTCTTCCATACTTATTCTTTTTATCTCTTCAATATATTTTAATTCTGCTTGTGTATATATATTATTACTATTGTCTTCTTTATACTTATTATTTTGAGTTTTTATCTCTTGATTCAATTTTTCACCTTCTGAATAAGGATAAGATTGAACTATTTTTATATTTTCTACTTTTGGAGTAAGAGAAACTAATTCTAAAATAGGTTTTTCAGAAGAACAAAATGAATATTCAATAAATAAGAATAATAAAAGTTGAATTATTTTCATCATTATATGGTTCTCTTTTTAATTTATATTGTGTATTTATTTTACCCTTTAATTCCTAATAACTAAACCAAAAAGTCATATTTTTATCTTAAAAAATAATAAATATGATAAACTTCTACTTAAATTTATAACAATTATAATAAGGAAAATTTATGCTATCAAATGATAATTTAATTGATTTAAATGCAATAAAATTTCAGACTACTTGTAATCCAATATCAAAAATATTCATGTTACTTACTGTTCCTACTACATTATTTGCAATCATAATTTTATGTTACTTAGGTCAGTTACCTCTAAAAGTAGAAATTCATAGTGTTGCTTTAATAGGATTTGTTTATTTTATTTATCTATTTTTTGTAAAACACAATGCCTATTATGTTTCATGCAAATTCAAAACACAATACAACTCAATGTTTATATCTTTAAAAGAGTATGTTGATAATAATTTGTTAACTATAGATAATTGCACAAAAGCAAATGGAAGTTTTGATGATTTTTTAAAAGATTACACAAGTAATATTAGAAATACTAACTTCTCATCTATTGCATCTGGAGTTTTTCCTACTCTTGGTATTTTAGGAACTTTTATATCAATTGCAATTAGTATGCCAGATTTTTCATCAGGAACTTCAAGTGCTTTAGAAAAAGAGATTTCTACACTTTTAGGTGGTGTTGGAACTGCTTTTTATGTATCAATTTATGGAATATTTTTATCAATTTGGTGGACTTTTTTTGAAAAAATTGGAATGAGTAGATTTGAACATGATGTTTTCTCAATCAAAGAAACTACAAAATCATATTTCTGGACAAAAATAGATATTGAATCGATTCATATAAGAAGTAATCTTGATAATTTCTCTAAAATGTCTGAGATATTTGAAAAATTAACTTCAAGCAGTATGATGGATAATATAACTCTTTTAATAGAAAAAAGAGTTGAATTGCTTGATGAAATTCTAAAAAAAGAGTTAATTTTATCTACAAAAATCAGTGAAAATATCGATAATAATGAAAAATTATCAACTATGTTAAAAGATATGACTTTAAATATGAGTACAACAATAAAAAGCTTTGAGCAACAAAAAGATAATTATGCACTTAATGCTCAACTTTTAAATAATAATATTGGTAAATTAAATGAGCATATGGATAATTTAAGCTCTGAGCATCTAAAAGCTATTTATACAAACATTGTAAAAAGTATAGAAACTATGAAAAATGATATGGAAAAAATTGAATGGAAATTTAAGCAAGGTCTTGATGAATATGATGCTAAATTCACAGATAAATTACAAAATTCTTTAGAATCTATTGATGAACAAACAGTAAAAATTATTGAAGATTTAACACAATTTAAAGAACTATCAAAGTAGATAAAAATGTACAATAATGAACAAAAAAATGAAGAAAACTTTTGGATTTCTTATGCTGACTTAATGGCAGGTTTACTTTTTGTATTTATTTTAGTTTTAGGGGCTATTGTAATTAGATATATTTACACACAAGATACACTAGAAAAAGAAAAAGTTGCACTAAACCAAAGCCAAGAAGAATTAACAAATAAAAATGAAGTATTAGACAATTTAAATGCTTTAATCAAAAAACTTGAAGATGAAAAGTCTGAAATTTCATCAGCATTGAATCAATCAAATGAAACTATAAAATTAAGTGATGAAGAGATTAAAAAATTAAAAGATTTAATTATCGGATATGAAGCAAAAGATAAAGAACAACAAGAAGCAAATACAAAATTATCTGGGCAAATAACCCTAAAGGATGAAGAGTTAGCAATAATTGCAAATAAACTTCTTGAAGCAGAAAAAAATCATCAAAAAACAATAGAAGAGTTTAATATCACTAAAGATAAAATCAAACGATTAACAGGTATTAAACTAAATGTTATTACAAAACTAAAAGAAAAATTAGGAAAATCTATTCACATAGATGAAAAAAGTGGCGCGATAAAATTCTCTTCAAATATTTTATTTGACCAAAATGCTTATAAATTAAAAGATAGTTCAAAAAAAGAACTTGATGTGGTATTAAAAAAATATATTTCTACACTTCTTGAAGATAAAGAGATTAGAAAATATATTCATGGAATAACTATAGAAGGACATACAAATAGTGATGGTACATATTTAAGTAATTTACAATTATCTCAACAAAGAGCATTAGAAGTTATGCAGTTCTTATATGAATCAAGTAGTATTGATAAAGAGTTATTAAATAAATATGTAAGTTCAAGTGGAAAGTCATCTTCTGATTTAATCTACAAAGATGGAGTAGAAGATAAAGATGCTTCAAGAAGAATAGAAATTAAATTTATCATCAAAAATGAAGAAGCAGTAAAAGAACTTCAAAATTATTTAGGGGAAAAAGGTGAGTGAAAAGCTCTATGAACCCAAAAAACTTCAAGCTTTAAGAGCTGATGTTAGCGAAAAACTAAAGAAGAAAAGTAAATTTTCTTTCTTTAGAAAAATTAAAAAATTTATTTTTGGAAAATAAACTCTTCTATATTTTTAGCAACCAAACCTATAAGCCTATTTCTTGATTCTATACTTGCCCAACCAATATGTGGAGTTAGAAGAAGCCTATCTTTATTTTTTACTTTTAAAAGTGGATTTGACTCTAAAATTGGCTCAACAGATACAACATCTATTCCACAATAAATCTCTTTTTCATCTATGATTTTTGCTAAATCAACTTCATTTATAATTCCACCTCGACCAAGATTTAGTAAAATAGTACCCTCTTTTATATGTTTCATATTTTCATAATTTAATAAATCTTTTGTATTTTCATTTAATGGAGCATTTATAGAGATAATATCGCTTGTTTTTAAAAGCTCATCCAAACTTACATTTTTATATTCACTATTACTATTTTTTCCACTTGTAGAATAATATACAACTTCACAATCAAAAGCTTTAGCTTTTTTAGCAAAATCTCTTCCTATTTCTC
>ERZ724518.1034-NODE-1034-length-12369-cov-10.176791_pt1 | contig 12369 bp, 16 predicted proteins | sample MGYA00376051_ERZ724518 | MGnify/ENA primary metagenome ERZ724518 (study PRJEB28724, sample SAMN07190885) | wastewater metagenome | isolation source: influent of sewage treatment plant in Hong Hong | place: Hong Kong | collected 2016-03-17 ... | reverse complement strand
TGAATAAACAAACTGCAACAAAAAATTTAAACAATCTTATAACAAAAGTTGAAGGTGCAAGACTTAGAATCTCTGAACACCATATAGTGAAAATTATTGGTATTTCAAAATATTCAACAGCATCTGAGGTGGCTACTTTATATGAAGCTGGTCAAAGAGCTTTTGGAGAAAACAAAGTTCAAGATTTAAAACTAAAAAGTGAAGAATTAGAACAATTACCTATAGAATGGCATTTTGTTGGAACTTTACAAAAAAATAAAATAAATAATCTAATAGATCTAAATCCTACATTAATTCACTCTTTAGACTCTTTAGATTTAGCAATTGAATTAAACAAAAAATTAGAAGCAAGAAATAAAAAATTATCTGCTCTTCTTCAAATAAACTCTGCTTATGAAGAGACAAAATCAGGTGTTTTACCCGAAGATGCTATTGAAATTTATAAACAAATTCTTAAAACTTGTCCAAATATAATTCTAAAAGGTGTTATGAGTATTGGTGCACATGTAGAAGATGAAAAAATTATCAAAGAGTCATTTAAAACTACAAAAAAAATATTTGATGAATTAGTTCCTTTAGGAGCAAAATATTGTTCAATGGGAATGAGTCAAGATTTCGAACTTGCTATTGCATGTGGCTCAAATATGATTAGGGTTGGTTCTACTTTATTTAAAGACTAGTAATCTAGTCTTTAATAGTTTATTTTTCTCTTAATGCTTCATCTTTGTATCTAATCATTGGTGAGATTATATACTCAATTAATCTTCTTTCACCAATCTTAACGTCAACAGAACAAGTCATTCCTGGCATTAATTTTACATATTCATTATCTATTTTCATTTTATCATGCAGAAAAATCATTATCCACAACTAAATCTGAAATATAATTTAATTGTTTTATTCGTTTTTTATACATTTGTTTTATGCATTTATTATCTAAGCATTGATCCCTTTGAGATACCCATTCTTCTTGTTCTTCTTTTAGTTTATTTTTATTAATATTTGTAGTATTTAAAAGTAATTTATATGTGTTAAATAAAATATTATCTTGCATTAATAACACATTGTTTGAACATATCTTATATTCGATACTTTCATTTTGAGCTTTACTACAATCAAGACTTAGATTATAAGATTTAATATCATCAGCAAATAATATAAAATTAAAAAATATTAAACAACATAAAAATATCTTTTTCATTAAAATACCCTTTTTACTTATTTTTATCAAAGGATTATAAATTAATTCAAGTCTTTTTTTAGTCGCTAAATTTTTATATATGTTTTATTTTGTAATAATTATATTCTAAAGAAATTCAATAAGAAGTAATAATTTTTACTTCTTATTTTCATTTCGTATTTGAGTTATAGTTTTTCCACCTATTGCATAGTTATCAGTATTCACTTCCTCTATGATCACAACTGCACTTGAAGCACCTCTTCCATTGAAAGTTTTTGCAAAAAGTTCTGTAATACCCTTTACTAATTGCTCTTTTTGTTCTTTTGTTGCTCCACCATCTTCGTGTGTCATTTTTACATTTATAACTGGCATTTTATTCTCCTTTTAATTTAAATATTTTAGTGAAGATTAGCAAAACTATTCCACCAAAAACAATAAAAGCGGTAACATATAAAGCATAATCATAATTTTTGAAGTGTTCAATTAATGCAACACTATAAAGTGGTGCTGATACTTGCCCTATTCCATAAGCAGTTGTTAATGCACCCATTAACATAACTGGATTATTTCCAGCAAGTTTTCCACCAAGATTCATAAATAGTGCAACAAGTCCTACAAAAGTTCCACCATATAAAATCCCTGAAAATAAATTTAAATAGATATTATTTGTCAAAGCTGAAATCATAATACCAATTACTTGTAAAAACATTGCTAAGATGATGATATTTACACTTCCATATTTGTGAGCTAACATCATCCAAATAATACAAGATGGAATTCCAGCAAGTCCAACAAGTGTCCAAGTAAAACTTCCAAATCCATGTAATCCTTCTAGCGAGTTTATAATATCAGGTAAAAAAGTGCCTTGAACAACCATTCCCACACCTTCACAAAAATATGCCATAATCAAAATTATCACAAAAGGCGAAAATAGTGATTTATCTATATGATGTTTTACACTATTTTGTTTAACCTCATTATCATAAGATAAAATATACATAGAATAAAATGACATCACAAAAGCAAAAATTGCCAAAACTATCCAAGATAATTGCCATGTTCCATTAAAATAAAATACAACTCGTACAATTAAATCACTAACTAATATAGAAAATCCAATTCCTGAAAAGTGTATTCCCATAGCTTTTGTTTTGTTTTGAATATTTAATTTATTCATAACAATCGCTGAACCTACAACCAATGCCATAGCAGCTCCAAATCCTGCAAGTATTCTTGATATTATCCAAATTGTGTCTGAAGTTGTAATTCCTAGCATTAAGGTGGTGATTACAGCTAAAAACATACCAAATCTAAAAAATTTTACTTTTGCATTTATATCTTTTATAAAAACTGCAAATATTGAACCTGCTAAATATCCAACATAATTAATAGAAGCCAAAACTCCTGCAAAACTAATTGTTAAATAATTTTCCAACATTGGAGGTAATAACGAAGTAAAAACAAATCTTGCAACTCCTACACCAATTATAAGTGCGATGATTCCTGCAAGTAAAATAGCTGGATTTGAGTTTTTATCCAATAAGTTTATAGTTTTCATATCTTCTTCCTTTTAAATTAGTGGTATAATATCACTAATAATGATGATAAGTCAAATATCTAATAATGATTAATTATATAAGGAAAAGTGATATGGATTCAAGTTTGTTAAAAGTTTTTGTGGAAGTAGCTCAAGAAAATAGTATTACAAAAGCAGCAAATAAATTAAATTTTGCCCAATCAAATGTAACTTCAAGAATAAAACAGCTAGAGAAGTCTTTAGGATTTCCTTTATTTCATAGAGTTCCTAAAGGTGTTATTCTAAGTAAAGAAGGCGAAAAACTTTATCCTTATGCAGTTGAAATTGTAAAAAAAGTTGAACTTGCAACTTTTAGTATGAAAAATATAAATAATCAAGAACATCTAATAATTGGTTCAACAGAATCAAATGCAACAACAAGAATAGTTCCTTTTTTACAACAACTTCATACTGATTTTCCAAATATGAGTTTAGAATTAATCACAAATACAACAAGAGAAATTACAAAAGAATTGCTCGATTATAAAGTTGATATTGCATTTATTAGTGGTATTCCAAAACATAACGATTTAATAATTTTGAATAAAATTGATGAAGAAATAGTTATCGTTGAATCTGAAAACACAAAAGCATCAAATGTTTTTTTATCTTTTAAAAATGGCTGTGCATATAATGAATTTGGACAAAATTATCTGAAAACAAGTTCAAATGAAGATTTTAAAACTTTAGAATTTGGAAATTATGAAATTATTTTAGGTTGTGTAAAAGCAGGAATGGGTAAAAGCTTACTTCCTATGAGTATAGTAAAAAAACATAAATATGAAAATGATTTAAAAATCACTACCTTGCCAAAAGAGTTAGCAAATATGCCAACTTGTTTGGTTTGTAGAAAAGATAATATTCCTAAAATTGAAGAGTATTTAAAAAATCATAGTTTTTAATTACAAGAGTTTTTAAACTTTTGTAACTCTTCTTCAATACTTGGAACTCTCATAAAATGCTCACCAATTAAAAAAGCATCTGCACCAATAGAATTTAATCTTTTTATAGTATCAACATCACTAACACCTGATTCTGCAACTATGATTTTTCCATTTGGAATTAAAGGAATTAACTTATCACATAAAGTCATATCCATCTCAAAAGTATCAAGATTTCTATGATTAATTCCAATAATTGTAGCTCCACATTTTATAGCTTTTGTTAAATCTTCTTTATCATGAATTTCAACTAAAACTTCAAGTCCTAAATGAATTGCATAATCATAAAGTTCTTTAAGCTCTTTAGTTCCTAAAGCTTTTGCAATAAGCAAAATAAAATCAGCTCCATAAACTAAAGCTTCAACAATTTGATATTTATCAACAATAAAATCTTTTCTAAGAAGTGGTGTTGGAACGTATCTTCTAATAGCAGTTAAATATTCTAAATTCCCTTGAAAATAATGAGGTTCTGTTAATACTGAAATTGCATTTGCTCCACTATTACTATAAGCTTGTGCAATTGCAATTGGATCAAAATTTTCTTTAATAATTCCCTTGCTTGGACTTGCTTTTTTTACTTCAGCAATAATTCTAATTGGTTCTTCTTTTGTAGAAATTAAAAATGGTTTAACATCCCTTGGAGAATAAGGATTTGAAGATAAAGTTCTTCCTAATAAATCTAAACTTATATCTTTTTTTCTAATTTCTAAATCTTGTTTTGTTTTTTCTATTATTTCATCTAAAATCATTTTTTACACTCCTTTATTTTATGCCAATGCATTTTTATTTCAGCATCATCTAACCCAACTTCATCAATAACTTTTTTCATTTGTTTAAATGCTTCTTTACAATTTTTTAGTTTATATTCACCCCAAGCTAAAGTATCAAGAAATGCTATATTTTTAGGGTCTTGCTCCAATGCCTTTTTAACTAAAAAAACTCCTCTTTTTAGATTTATATTATAGTCTATATAGATATAGGCTAAATAATTTTCAAAAATTGGATTATTTGTAATAGAAACTCTTTCAAGTTTTGCAATAACATCATTTACAACTTTAGTTTTATCTTCTGCCATTTCAAACTGAATAATTGCCTGTTGAGCAAGATAATCTAAATTTTTAGAACTATCATATAAATCACCTAGTAAAGTATAAGCTTTTTGAGGTTGATTTGTGATTCTATATAAATTCAATAAAATTTCATCTTCTTCTTTGTTCTCTTCTAAAAATTCTATCGCTGCACCAACATTATCTTTTGCTAAATATTTTACTAATAAAATTTTTGTTTTTGAAAGTTCTTGAATTAAATTTTTATTTTTAAAATCAAAATACATCTCTTTTAGAACAGGAACAATATTTTCGTCTAGTTCTTCCTTATCATAAAAAGATAAAAGTTGCATTGATAGATTAAAATCATATCCATTAACTTTTACAAATTCTTCTATTTTTTTTATAGCTTCATGCTTTTGTGATAAATGAAAATATTGAATATTTGTTAAATTTGCAAATGTACTAACTGATTTATTTAATTCAAAGGCTTTACCAAAAAGTTCATATGCTTTTTCATATTTTTTTTCTTGAACATATATTGTTGCAACAAGTTCATAATTAACATCACGTGGAAATAAATTTATTAATTTTTCACCATTTAATAATGCTTCTTGCTGATTTTCTAATTTAAACAAAGAAAATGTATATAACCTTAATAAAATCTCTTCTTGTTTAATATTACTTAAATAATATGATTGTACAAAATTTTTTACAGTTTCATAATCTTTTAATTGAGTAGAAATTGCTAAAAATTTCTCTAAATATTCATAATTATTTGTTTTTTTAAACAATTCTAAATAGAAATCTTTAGCATCAAAATAATATCCTTGACTTTCCATTTCTAATGCAAGAATTATGTATTCATTTTCTAATTCAAAATTTTTTAATTTAACTTCAACAAGTTTTTTTTCTACTTTAGATTCTTCTTTTTTTTCTACTTCTATAGACTTACTACTGCAAGCAACAAAAAATATTAGTAAAAAACAGAAGATTAAAGACTTCTTATAGCTGGGCACTCTTTATAAACCTCTTCTTCATTTTCTTTAAAATAATCCCAAAAAGGGAAAGTCCTACATTGACTTGGTCTCGCATCATAAACAGTACACTGTTTTTTATCCAAATCAAAAAAACAACAAGCATAGTTATTTTGGGCTAATTTTACCTCTTTTATACTATATTTGTAAGCTATTTTATTTAAAAATCTAATTTTTAAATCATCAACTGATATTTTTAAATGCAATGCTAAAGCTTGAATTTCAAGTGAATTTATCCAAATATATCCACTTTCACCAATACAGCAATTACCATTACAATTATTACAACCATTTGGATCAAATGCAAAATTAAATCCATCTTTTTTAATTAAATTACTCAATATCAGCCTTTATACTATGAGTAGAAGATTTTTTATAAATATCTTGTACTTCAATAGTAAAATCATTATTCTTATCAAAAACTATTAAAGGTTTCAATACTTTTGTCAAAGACTTAGAATTTCTTTTTGCATAAACTAAAATCAATGTTGCATCTTTAGACTCTTTTGGATGAACAAATTGTAATGCTTCCACATTGAATTTATATTTATTTAATAATAATAATATTTCATTTATCTGCTTCACGTCATAACAAAAGAAAAATTTTCCTTCACTATTTAACACAGAAGCTGCTTTTTTTATAAAAATTTCAAGAGGTAAAGAATCATTATATCTAGCAATTTTCAAATTCTCATTTTCACTTTTAATCACATCACAATGATAAAAAGGTGGATTAGAAATACAAATATCAAATCTTTTTTCAAATTGAATATCTGAAAAAGAACCTTTATATAAATTTGAATCTATTTTATTTGTAAAAGCATTCTTTAGTGAGAAAAATTGAAACATTTCTTGAATTTCACACTGATTAAGCTTTAATTTACTAAACTCTTTTGCTACAAGTAAACCTAATATTCCACTACCACTACCAATATCTAGCAACTCACCCTTTATATTTTTATATTTTTTAAAATTTTCAATAATAAAGTTATACAAGAAATGTGTATCACTGTTATAACAATAACCATTTATTGGCTGATATAAAACCAAAAATCTTCCTTCTTTAATTTAATGCAATTATATCCAACTAAGATAAATATGAGTTTTAATTTGATTATTAATTATCTCTTGCATAAGTAAACTAAATGAATTATTTAAGCTTAAACATAGTTTTATAGGCACTTTCTTATCTTGTTGCAAAATGTAACAAGAGTAAAATTCAAGGTATAAATTATTCTTATAAATTGTCCTTTAGAACTTTTATAAGATATTATTTGACCATAATATATTGAGTATGTTCATGTATTGATATTAAAATAATTTAAGGAGAAATTATGTCTAATATGGAAGCTCCTGCAAATACTCCAGTTTGGGTTAATGAAGCTAGATGTAAAGCATGTGATAAATGTGTTTCAGTATGTCCAGCTGGTGTACTTGCTATGAGACAAGAAGTTCATTCTACTTTAGGTTCAATGATTAAAGTTGTTCACCCAGAATCATGTATCGGTTGTTCAGATTGCGAATTGGCATGTCCAGATTTTGCGATTTACGTTGCTGACAAAAAAGAGTTCAAATTTGCAAAACTTACTGATGAAGCAAAAGAGAGAAAAGAAGCAGTTATAAAAAATAATTATAGAGAACTAGAGGCGTAAGGAGAATTAATGGCAAGAGAACTAATTTCAACTGGTAATGAATTAGCAGCAAGAGCTGCGCTTGACGCAGATTGCGAGTTTTTTGGTGGATACCCTATTACTCCTTCAAGTGAAGTAATGCATGTACTTTCTTCAGCATTACCTGCTAGAGGACATGCATGTATTCAAATGGAAGATGAAATAGCAGGTATTTGTACAGCAATCGGTGCTGCAATGTCTGGTAAAAGATCAATGACTGCAACTTCAGGACCTGGTATTTCATTAAAAGCAGAAAATTTAGGTGTTGGATATATTTCTGAAGTACCTTTAGTTGTTGTAAATGTTATGAGAGGTGGTCCATCAACTGGTCTTCCAACAAGAGTTGCTCAAGGTGATATTTTACAAGCTAAAAACCCAACTCATGGTGATGTTAAATCAATTACATTAGTTCCAGGTAACTTAAAAGAGTGTTATACTGAAACTATAAGAGCTTTTAACTTAGCTGATAGATTTATGCAACCTGTATTCGTTTTATTAGATGAAACTATTGGTCACATGAGTGGAAAAGCAATTTTACCTGACTTAGAAGAAGTACAAGCAGGAAAAATTTCAAGAAAAAGATTCGATGGTGATAAAAAAGATTATAAACCTTATGGTGTAGGACCTGATGAACCAGCTGTTTTAAATCCAATGTTTGAAGGGTATAGATACCACTTTACAGGATTACATCATGGACCAACAGGACATCCAACTGAAGATGCTGAAATGTGTGATGCTTTAATGAAAAGATTATTCAATAAAGTTGATGCTCACTTAGACGAATTAGAATTAAATGAAGAATACATGTTAGAAGATGCTGATATTATGATTATTGCTTATGGTTCTGTTTCTTTAGGTGTAACTGAAGCAATTAACAGATTAAGAAAAGAAGGTATCAAAGTTGGTATGTTCAGACCTCTTACTATTTGGCCAAGTCCAGCAAAAAGAATTAATGAATTAATGAAAAAATTTGATAAAGTATTAGTTACTGAGTTAAATATGGGTCAATTCACAAATGAAGTTCAAAGAGTATCAGGTAGATCTGATTTTGATACATTATTTAAAGTAAATGGTAGACCTTTATCTCCACTAGAAATTATTGAAAAAGTGAAAGGAATGTAATATGGCATTTAATTATGATGAATATTTAAGAACAGACAAAATGCCAACACTATGGTGTTGGGGATGTGGTGATGGAGTTATTCTAAAATCTGTAATTAGAGCTATAGAAAAACTTGAATGGAATATGGACGATGTTTGTGTTGTTTCAGGAATTGGATGTTCAGGAAGATTCTCTTCATATATCAATTGTAATACAGTACACACAACTCATGGAAGAACTTTAGCTTATGCAACTGGAATTAAATTAGCTAATCCAACTAAAAAAGTTATCGTTGTTGGTGGAGATGGTGATGGTCTTGCAATCGGTGGAAATCACACAATTCATGCTTCAAGAAGAAATATTGACTTAAATTATATTATTATCAATAACTTCATCTATGGATTAACAAACTCTCAAACTTCTCCAACTACTCCACAAGGTATGTGGACAGTAACAATGAGTAGAGGAAATATTGACCCTACTTTTGATGCTTGTAAATTAGTTGAAGCTGCAGGTGCATCATTTGTAGCTAGAGAAACTATGTTAGATCCTAAAAAATTAGAAAGAACATTAGTTAAAGCTTTTGAACATAAAGGATTCTCTTTTGTTGAAGTATTCTCTAACTGTCACGTAAACTTAGGAAGAAAAAACAAAATGGCTACTGCTATGGCTAACTTAGAATGGATTGATTCTATTTCTATGGCTAAAGCTAAATTTGATAAATTAGAGCCTGAAGAACAAAAAGGTATTTTCCCAACTGGTATCTTAAAACAAGATACTGAAGCTATGGAATATTGTGAAGCTTATGAAAAAGTAAAAGAAGCTCACAGAACTAAAACTATGGTTCAATTATAAGGAGTACACATGGCAGCAAATAGAACATTAATGAGATTTACGGGTGTTGGTGGACAAGGTGTACTTCTTGCAGGAGCAATTTTTGCTGCTGCAAAAATTAACAATGGTGGTTATGGTTTAAAAACTGCAACTTATACATCTCAAGTTAGAGGTGGACCAACTGTTGTTGATATTACGTTACAAGATGAAGAGATTTTATATCCTTATGCAAATGATGGTGAAATTGATTTCATGCTTTCAGTTGCACAAGTTTCTTATAATCAATTCAAAAATGGTGTAAAAGAAGGTGGAGTTATCGTTGTTGAGCCAAACCTTGTAACACCAACTGAAGAAGATAGAAAAAAATGGAAAATCTATGAGATTCCAATTATTACTATTGCAAAAGAAGAAGTAGGAAATGTTATTACTCAATCGGTTTTAGCATTAGCTATGGCTAACTACTTTACAGGTGAAACTGTATCAAATGACGTATTAAGAAAAACTATGCTTTCAAAAGTACCAGAAAAAGTACATGAAATAAATAACAAAGCATTTGATTTAGGTCTTAAATACGCGCAAGAAGCTCAAGCAAAAGCTTAATAACACTAATTAAAAGGTCAAAAGACCTTTTAATTTTTTTTTAAAAAAATCAATAATCAGCTTATATATTTATTATACTCTTCAATTTTATCTTCAAGTCTTTTTGCTAAATAAATATTAGAATTTCCAAGACAAGATAAAATAAAACTTGCTTCTTTTTGATATTTCTTGATTTTTTCGCTATCCCAATGCTTAGGTGGAATCCCTAAATTTGTTATTCTATCAGCTAATTTAACCATTTGAACTTCATAAGGTTGTGTAAGTAATTTTTCAATACTATCTTTCATCTGTTCTTGTTTTGAAGCTAAATTCTTATTTTTAGTTAATGCTTCAACACCATCTGCTATATCACTTCCAAATTTCATATATAATTCATCATAAGTAATATTTGCATCTTCAATCACATCATGTAATAAAGCACATGAAATTGCTAAATTAGCTTTTTCCTCATCTAACTGAGATTTCTCACATGCATTTATAACTTCCATAGCTACACAAGTAATATGAGCTAAATAAGGTAATCCTTTTGGTGTCTTTTGTTCACCATGAGCAAGTGCTGCAAAATTTAATACTTCTATATAATTTTCTTGACTAAACATACTATTTAGCTTCTTTTTTATGATTATTTATCACATTATCACTTTTTGAAAAAGCTATTAAATCTTCCACTGTATTTATTTTAGAATTACAAATATTAGTCAAACTTTTTTCAAAAACAATAGCTGTTGTTAGAGCATCATAATAGGCTCTATGATGATTATCTACTTCAATCTTTAACAACTCTTTTAAAAAACTCAAACCATATTTTTCAGATTCTATTGTTCTTTTAGCCAAATCAATTGAACAAATTTTTCTATTTAATAATTTTCCCAAATGAAATTTTTCAAAAGAATCAGAAATAAATGTGTAGTCAAATTTTATATCATGAGCTACAAAGACATCATCTTCTAAAAACAATTTAAAATCTTTTAATACTTTTTCTAATCTAGGAGCATTTTCCAACATTTTTAAATTAATTTTAGTAACTTCTTGAACATAAATAGGTATATCTTTTGCATAAACTAAAGATTGGAATTTGTCAATAATTTCACCATTTTTATATTTAACAGCTCCAAGTTCAATAATTTGATAACCTTTCTTTACACTTCCACCATTTGTTTCAATATCAACTATACAAAAAGTTTGTTCACTTATAGGCATCTTTGTTGTTTTTAAATAAACGTAATCCCCATCAAATTCTAAAGGCAAACCATTTGATAAAAGTAATTCAAATTCAAGTTCAGGCGTATCATAAAATTTATCAGATGCTTCTGTTAACAACCCTAAAAATTCAGTATATAGAATTGATTCTTTTAATAATCTTGAAATTATATTTTGTATTTTTAATTGAGGTTTAGGAATAATCCTTCTATTTGATTTCATTTGCTTCTTTTACAAAATTTATCATTTTTTGTTTATTCTTTTTTCCTTTTGATTCTTCTACACCAGAGCTCACATCTACTCCATAAAAACCATAACCATCTATTTCATTTAAATTATTTGAAGTTAAACCACCAGCAAGTATAAACTTTGAACAATCTATATTTTCAAACCATTCAAGAGCAACCCTTTTTCCTTCTCCACCAAAACTATCAACAAATGCATCAAGTAAATAATAGTTATTATCTAAATTTTTTAAATCTTCTATACTTTTTACTCTAATAACTTTAATACTTTTTATTTCTAATAAGTCATAATCGATAAGATTATTGTCATCAATTATCTGTGCTAATTGCATTTTAGATTCTTTACAAACTTTATTTATAAAATTTTCATTTTCATTTACAAAAAGTCCAACTGTTTGAACAAATGGAGGAAGTAAATTTACTATTTCTTTTGCTTTGGCTGGTTCTATATACCTTGGAGATTTGTCATAAAATACGAAACCTAAAGCATCAGCACCTGCATTTATAGCATTAATTGCATCTTCTAAATTTGTAATACCACAAATTTTTACTCTCATTTTAAACCTGTAAACTTTTTATAGCTTTTGAATAATCTGCATTTCCAAATACGTAAGAACCAGCAACAACCACATCAACACCTGCTTCTTTTAAGTCATAGATATTTTTATCATTAACTCCACCATCCACTTCAATTAAACATTTTGGATTTCTTTTATTTATAAGCTCTTTTAATTTTTTAGCTTTTTCTATAACACTTGATATAAATTTCTGTCCACCAAATCCAGGATTTACAGACATTAATAAAACCATATCTAAATCTTCAAGTAAATATTCTATTGATTCAGGTGGAGTATGAGGATTAAGTACGATTGCTGGTTTTATACCATAATCTCTAATTTTTTGAATAAGTCTATGAGGATGTTTTTCACTTTCAATAT
>ERZ724518.1002-NODE-1002-length-12546-cov-5.277400_pt1 | contig 12546 bp, 5 predicted proteins | sample MGYA00376051_ERZ724518 | MGnify/ENA primary metagenome ERZ724518 (study PRJEB28724, sample SAMN07190885) | wastewater metagenome | isolation source: influent of sewage treatment plant in Hong Hong | place: Hong Kong | collected 2016-03-17 ... | reverse complement strand
TGAAAAGCACTCCTGAAGGAGCAAGGGATTATCTTGTTCCCAGTAGAATGCAACCAGGAAAGTTTTATGCTTTGCCGCAATCCCCCCAAATGTTTAAACAGCTTTTAATGATTGCCGGCTTTGACAGATATTATCAAATTGCCAGATGCTTTCGGGATGAGGATTTAAGAGCAGATCGGCAACCCGAATTTACGCAGCTGGATATAGAGATCAGTTTCGTTTCTCAGGCACAGATATTTGACCTGATAGAACATTTATTTGCCAAACTCTTCCAAGAGGTCTTGGGCTATAATTTATGCCTTCCTTTTCCCCGGATGCCATATAAGGAAGCAATGGAAAATTATGGCTGTGATAAACCCGATATTCGTTTCGGAATGAAACTGCACAATATTTCTACAGCAGTTGCTAATTGCAGTTTTAATGTTTTTTCTTCTACCCTGAAAAACGGGGGTGTAATTAAAGCAATCGCTGTTCCCGGAGCCGCTGATTTCAGCAGAAAACAGCAAGATGAACTGGTTGAACTGGCTAAACACCTTGGCGGAAAAGGAGTTGCTTTTGCCAAAGTAACGGAAAACGGTTTGGAAGGTGGCATCAGCAAATTCCTTAGGGCTGAGGAAGCAGCGGCAATAATTCAAGCCACAGAAGCCCATAAAAATGATCTTATTGCCATTGCTGCGGATAGTTATGAAATGGTAAGCAAGATTTTATCAGGAATTCGTAATTTTCTGGCTCCCAAATTAAATCTCATTCCCGAAAACAGCTATGCTTTTTGTTGGATAACTGACTTTCCTCTATTTTCCAAAAATCAGGAAACAGGTAAATGGGAACCTGCACATCATATGTTTACTTTACCTAAGGAAGAACACATTCCCTATCTGGATATTCCGGAAAAAATCGGTGACATTATTGGTCAATTATATGACCTTGTTTGCAATGGAATTGAACTTTCCAGTGGTAGTATCAGATGTCATCGTTATGATCTTCAAAAGAAAATATTTGATATTCTCGGTTTTAGTGAAAAAGAACTGCAAGAGCGTTTCGGATTCTTTCTGGAAGCACTAAAATATGGAACTCCACCTCATGGAGGTATAGCTCCCGGTTTGGATAGATTAGTAATGATTATGACGGGGGCAGATTCTATCCGCGATGTTATTGCTTTTCCTAAAACATTGAAGGCAGCGGATTTAATGAGCCAGGCACCTTCGGAAATAGATGAACAGCAATGGAAAGACCTTCATCTGCAACTTATAAAATAGCTGTTTTTTGCAGCGGATTAAGTCGGGGCTCCAATCTTTGTGCATTGCATAACTATTTTACGCAGAATAAGTTGCCTGTTGAAGTCGCTTTGGTGATTTTCACCAGTAAAAATGCACCTGCAATCCAATTAGCAAAAGAAAGAAACCTGAATTACCGGATAATTTCTGCTTATAATATGCAAAGTTTTGAAACAAGAGCCATAGAACTTTGTCGGCAAAATAACATAGAACTTATTGCCTTAGCTGGCTTTTTAAAACAGCTCTCGGAAAATTTTATTGAGCAGGTTCAAGTTCCGATCTTAAATATCCATCCTGCCTTATTACCTGAATTTGGAGGCAAAGGAATGTTTGGAATGGCTGTTCATCAGGCAGTTTTTGCTTCAGGTGATAAGGTTTCCGGCGTTACTATTCATCTTGTTGATTCCCGATACGATAACGGAAAAATTGTAGCACAGCAAAAAGTAGATATCAGTTCCTGTAAAAGTCCCGAAGAAATTGCCTGCAAAGTGCTGGAAATAGAACATTCACTTTACGCACCCACTATCTTTCAATTCCTGTTAAGTTAGTGATGCGTATCGCTATTGCTACTCTTGGATGTAAAGCAAATCAGGCAGAATCAGCTGTTATTTTAGACCAGTTTGGAGATTTTCAACTAGTTCCCTGGCAGGAAGAAGCGGATATTTATATCATCAATACCTGCACAGTAACCAACCGAACGGACTATAAAAGCCGTTATTTAATCCGTCAGGCATTAGCTCAAAAAGCTAAAAATCCCTTTGCTAAAATTGTTGTAACCGGCTGTTTTGCTCAACGCTATCCTGAAGAAATTGCCAAAATGGGCAATATTGACTTGCTGATTGATAATCAACAGAAACTTAATATTGCGGATATTCTGGCGGGTAGTAACTATGAATTTATGGACATTATGCAGGCAAAGGAATTTGCCTATAAGCCCACTACGAAAATGTATAACCGCACCCGTGCCTTTCAAATTATCCAGGATGGCTGCGATTTCAATTGTGCCTATTGTGCAGTTCCTTATGGAAGGGGACGCAGCAGGTCAGCAACTTTGGAACAGGTTCTTCAGCAAGCACAGCTATTTGTGGACAACGGCTATAAGGAAATTGTGCTTTCGGGTATTAATTTAGGACTTTATAAAGATGGAAACAACGATTTGACGGATGTTTTGCTCCGTTTAAACGCAATAAAGGGCTTGGAATTGATTCGCCTCAGCTCTGTTGAACCGCAACTATTTAATGCTAAACTAATTAACACTCTTCCCTTAATTTCCAAACTTTGCCCCCATTATCATCTACCGTTACAAAGTGGTTCCGATAGTGGACTAAAAAGAATGAAACGCCACTATATCACTGACACAATTAATCAACTAGTAATCAAGATTGGTGAGCGTATTGCTTACCCTGCCATCGGAATGGATGTAATCACCGGTTTTCCCGGGGAAACGGAAGAAGAACATCAACAGACCTGTAATTTTTTACGCTCTCTACCCCTTGCTTATCTGCATATTTTTAGCTTTTCTAAAAGAAAAGGAACCCCTGCCTTTGCACTACTGAATCAAATTCCGAAAACAATTAAAAATCGCAGAGCCAACGAATTAACCCAAATATCCCACGCCCTGACTGGGGCTTACGCTAATTCCTTGGTAGAAAATAAGATCCCGTTACGCGGCATTGTGGAAAAAAGTGCCAATGGCTATTGCGAATTTTTAAGTGACCACTATCTTCGTGTCCGCTTTTCGGGCAACTATCAACCAGGCGATTTTGTGCAAATTCCTAGCCAAGATGTGCAGATAAGAATGCAGAATGACTAATTAAGTTCAAGCAATGGAATAAATTAGAGTAATTAGCTCAACCGGTTTTTTATCTGCTGCAATTACTTAGCTTGAAGGTTGCGTAACTGTTACCTAAATATTAGCTGCGCCATATTTCCTGCCAAGCAGAATTTTTTATGTTGCTTTAAAGTTTCTTTAACGACTCTTAAGCGCAGTTAAAGAATCGTTAAAGAATCGTTAAAGGGTCGTTAAATTAATGGGCAAGCAACAGGTAGCTAAGCAAAGCCCACAATGTTATTTTACAACTCCAAATGATGCTGGAGGATACAGCTACTGGCTTGAAATTTTATTTAAGGAAAATGCTGCGTCTATCCTAAACTAAGCAACTATCAAATATTGTATCTCTTACTCGCTCAATTTCTTCTCCAATTTGCGCAGGAAGAAATTACTTTCAGCGTTTTGAGGTATTCCCGACGATTTATTATGGGAACAGAACGCGATAATTATATTTATGGCTGGTCTATAATAATGTGGGATAAAAGCAATTAGCTCAGTATAGGGAAAGCTAATAAAATCGGTATAAGCGGCGTAATCTGCGGGCTTTTATCTTTTTTCGGGTTCCAGATATTCATCTACAGGATGATATTTCCACTTAAGCAAAATCCTATCCAGCAAAGCAACCACACCAAATAAAGCTAAACTTACAGCTACAATAACAATAATCACAGCAAAAATATGAGCTGTCTGATAGGACTTTGTAGCCCTGGTCATATAGATTCCCAAGCCGGAAGTTCCACCTAACCATTCACCTATAACAGCTCCCATCACACTGTAGGTTGCAGATAATTTTAGTCCTGTAAAGAAATTTGGCAACGCAGAGGGAATCTTTAATAATTTAAATATCTTATAAGGTGTTGCACCCATAGAAGTTAAAAGGCGTATTTGGTCTACAGATACACTTCTGAAACCATCATAAAGTCCTAAAGCAATAGGAAAAAAACACATCAGCACTACGGCAAAAATTTTAGCACTGATCCCATAACCAAACCAGATTATAAGTAAAGGTGCTACAGCAATTATAGGAACTGTCTGAGAGATAATCAGATAGGGATAGAGAATTTGTTTTATGATGTGAGATGAATTCATTGCAATAGCTGTTAACGAGCCCAGAAAAATACTGATTAAAAGTCCACTTATTGCCTCTATCAAAGTAGGTTTTAAGTGATGCCAAATCAAATCCGGATGATCAATAAAGACCTGGATTACCTGTAAAGGTGAAGGAACTACCCAAAAGGCAATAACTCCTTTAGTGCTTATAACTTGCCAGAGTAAAACAAGAATCACAAAGAAAAGCAAAGGCAGAATTACTTTCCTGCTTTTCATATTTCTCCCAAAATTCTAATTTCGGTTTGCAGATGAACATTATAGCGTTTACAGACAACTTTTTGAATATGCTGAATAAGCTGATAAACATCTTTTGCAGTAGCAGAACCAAGATTCACAATAAATCCGCAATGCTTTTCGGAAACGGCTGCATCTCCAATCCGAAAGCCCCTCAGTCCGCATTCCTCAATTAATTTTCCGGTATAAAAACCTTCCGGTCTTTTAAAAACACTGCCCGCGCTAGGTAAATCCATTGGCTGTTTTTCCTTTCTTTTTTGCTGCAAATCCTGCATTCGCCGGTGTATATCTTCCGGTTTATCTTTTTTAAGATTAAACAAAGAGGAAAGATGAATAAGCCCTTTTTCCTGGAAAATACTATGGCGATAGGAAAAATTATGCTGTTCTGCTTTCAGATATAAAACAGGATTCTTAGAATTTATCTTTTCCCGGGTAGGCAATATAGTTCTACTGCAGTAGAGAACATCCTTTATCTCTTTTCCATAGGCACCGGCATTCATAAAAACAGCTCCCCCTACAGAACCCGGAATTCCGGAGGCAAATTCTAATCCGCTTAATCCATTCTCACAGGCAAAATTACATAAGTCCTTAAGAGTAACTCCACAGAAGGCGGATAAATAATACCTGCCTAAAGTTATTTTATTAAAACACTCTGTACTAATAACTATTCCCTTTATTCCCTTATCGGAAATGAGCAAATTGGAACCCTTACCTAAAATAAAATAAGGAATATTATGCGAAAGGCAAAACTTTAAAAGAATAACTAATTGTTTTTGCGTATATGGAGTGCAAAAAACCTCTGCCGGACCCCCAATTTTGAAACTGCAATGTTCTTTTAAGGGAACTTCTATGCGGACAATGCCATCATCAATCAGTTCAGGATATTCCTGCCGTAACAAAAGAAAGGTATTCATACTCAAACATTTGCAGGTAGAGGATTAAAAAACTTGCCGATTTCAGTAATGAGCTGTTGTTCGTCCTTCAGTTCAATGCAGCGTCCCGGTAATATTTGTTTGAAGTAGATACCATATTTTTTTCTGGAAACACGGGAATCCATAATAAGCACTACTCCCCTGTCTGTTTTGCTTCTAATAAGGCGTCCAAAACCCTGTCTTAAACGTAATAAAGCATTTGGCAACATAAGATGCATAAAGGAATCCTTATTTTCCCGTTCCAGTTTATCTATAAGTGCTTCTACCAATGGCTCGGAAGGAACTTGAAAAGGAATTTTGTATAAAATCAAAAGAGAAAGGGAATCACCTTGAATATCCACTCCTTCCCAAAAAGAAGAAGTTCCCAGTAAAACAGCATTTTTGCTCTTTTTAAATTCATCCAGAAGGGAATTTCGGCTAACACCTCTCCCCTGAGCAAAAAAAGGACGATTGAGATGAAAAAGGGTATCACCAAGATGGTCGTAAACAGCATCCAAATCCTTATAGGAAGTAAAAAGTGCCATTGTGCCTACATTGGTTGTAGTTAATATCTGTTCCAAACATCCCAATGCCTGACTTTGGAAGAACTTATCTTTATGCTCCGGAAGAAAACTACCGATTAACAATAAGGACTGCTTATCATAATCAAAAGGTGATTCCACAATGCTCTGCCTAACATTCTTTTCCGTTACTAAACTTAAGCCCGATTGATTCAGGAAAAACTTGAATGAACCCCTGATAGATAAAGTAGCAGAAGTGAAAATTAAACAGGGGATATTTTGATAAAGCAAACGGTTAAGATGTTCCGCTACTTCTACAGGTGCATAACAAAAAGTGCTGATAGGAACATTGCGTTCCGAATTGGGATCGTTTTCAATCCATAAAGCATAATTATCCAAATCGGGATTCAGCAGTTGTAAAATTTTACCCTCTGTTTCCATATAGCGGGATAAATAACCGTTCAAATTATCTTTCAGGACATCCAAATCCTTTATTTGGTTACTGTTTAAGGTGCTGAAAACATTATCCATAGCAGTAAGGTCTTTTAAAATATCTTGGAAAGCAAGAGATAACTCCTTAAGAAGGGCATAAATATCTTCAAAAGCATTGGTATCTTTTATCCGTAATTTATTATAGCTTTTTGCTTCTAAACAGCGATCTTCTGCCAAACTAAAGAGTTTTGTCAGCACCTGTCTCTGACTGTCAATTTCCATTGTCAGTTTAGTACAAAGGGTTTTAATATGCGTTTTGGGTTCCGTGGTTAAAATACTTTTCTGCATTGCCTGAATAATTTGAGAAAGAAAGCCCCCTGAATATTTCTTTGAAGTATGCACAAGATGATTAAATAAACTGTTAAGGTCAACATAGCTTAAAGTAAAACCCAGATTTTTAGCAGCAGCAGACATCAGATTATGTGCTTCATCAATTACCAGATATTGATATTCACCTAAAGTGGAATTATCCATTTGAGCATCTGCCAGCAGCAAGGAATGATTGGCAACTACAATAGATGCTGTCTCTATATTCTTACGCAATTTCATTACATAACAGCTATGGAACAAGGGACACTTTCTGCCTCCACAAAGATAGCGATCGGAACATATCTTATGCCATAAAACGCCAAAGCGGTTTTTATCAAAAGAAGAATTTTCGGAAACATCACCTGTATTCGTATGTTCTTTCCAAACCAGAAGATTTAGTAAACCATACGCATCGTAAGAAGTTATGCCTCTTGTTTGTTCCTGTAAAAGTTCCTGCCACCTTCTTTCGCAGATATAATTTTCCCTTCCTTTAACTAATACGGCTTGGAAAGGCAGGGGCAATATTTTTTTCAGTTGCGGTAAATCCTTGAAGAAAAGCTGTTCCTGCAGATTTTTAGTATTGGTGGAAACAATTACTTTGCTCTTATTCCGGTTACTGAAATCAATTGCTGGAACAAGATAGGCAAAGGACTTTCCCACTCCGGTTCCGGCTTCTACAACTAAAAAATCCTGTTTAGCAAAAGTATCGGCAACCTGTTCTGCCATTTTCATTTGACCGGAACGAAATTCAAAATTGGGAAATCTGGAGGCAAAAATTCCATCTTCTACAAAGACCTCAGGAATACTTTTTATAGAACCCGAAGCAATATGTTCAATAACATTATTCAGTTCATTTACTACAGGAACAAATTTTTTACCGGAAAGAGCAGATGAACGCTGTTGTTTCACAATCCATTTGAGATATTCATTCAATCCGCTTTTCAAATTTGCCTGCACTCCTAAATCCATTAACCGGGCATTAAGCATATAACCATAGTGATTTAAAATATAATTAGTCAAGGCATTAAAGAGTTTTCCTGTGGCTAAAGCATCGGCATCTGCACGGTGAGCATTCATTAGTTCAATTCCGAAATAAGAACTTAACGTGCTCAATTTATGGTCACTTGTAAAAGGTAAATAAATACGCCCTATTTCTGCTGTATCCCAATGCATATTGTTTATTGGAAAACCTCCGTTTTCCACTATAAATTGATTGAGAAAATTTAGATCAAAACCAATATTATGACCCACCAGAATGGTATTGCCAATAAAATTACTGAAATCCTGCAGCACCTCTTTTATCGGAGGTGCCGTTTTCAGTTCCTGCGGCGATATATGAGTTAAATGCTCAATAAACTTGGGTACTTTCCCTTTGGGTTTTACTAAACTGACAAATTGATTAATAACTTCATCACCCTTAAAGCGAATAGCAGCTATCTGAATAATTTCATCCCATTCCGAATTTAAGCCCGTGGTCTCAATATCTATAGCTACAAATTCCAATTGCTCCGAAGGCAAGTTATTGTTAGTATTCTCAGTGTTTATTGCTTTGTTTGTGTTTTCCACTCTTTGTCCTGTTTGCTAATCCTCTTCCCGGTAAAGATTATAACGCTGCATCTTTTTAATTAAGCCCTGACGCGAAAGCCCTAATTCTTTAGCTGCCTGAGTTTGATTCCATTGAAATTTTTCCAGAGATTGGGATATCAATTTGCGTTCCAGTTCTTCAATGGCATCTTTTAAGTTTTTCTTTCCTGAAAGCATAGCTATAGTTTTACTATATTCAGTATGGCGGTAAACTTCTTCGCTAAAATCATTCGGTTTAATAAAAGTATTCGGTTCAGCAAGAGTTACTGCTCTTTCAATTTCATTTTCTAACTGGCGAACATTTCCAGGCCAGTCATATTGTTCCAAAACCTTCATTGCTTCTGCAGTAAAGCCAGGCACATTTTTATTCATCTTTTTATTGTATTTATCCAGAAAATGTATTGCCAAAAGAGGTATATCACCGGTTCTGTTTTTCAGCGGTGGAACATCAATTCTGATAACATTTAAACGGTAATAGAGGTCTAAACGAAATTCCCCGCTTTTTACTTTTTCCATCAAAGGTGTATTTGTAGCACATACAACCCGGACATCAACTTTTTCTGTTTTAGTAGCTCCCACTCTTTTTATTTCACCTTCCTGCAGAAAACGCAGCAGTTTAGATTGAGTGGATTGACTGATATCAGCAATTTCATCCAGAAAAAATGTTCCCCCATCAGCTACTTCAAATAATCCCTTTTTATCATAAGCAGCGCCTGTAAAAGAACCTTTCACATGACCGAAAAGTTCACTTTCTAATAAGGTCTCCGGTAAGGCACCGCAATATTGAGCTACAAATGCTTTATTTCTTCTATTACTGCTATAATGTAATGCCCTAGCAATCAATTCTTTACCTGTTCCACTGGGACCTTCTAATAGTACTGTAGTAGGAGTATCTTTCACCTTTTCAATAATCTCAAAAATCTTCATCATCTCAGGGCTTTTTCCGATGATATTAGCATAAAGGTTATTAGAGCTAAGCTGTTCCCGAATAATATTGTGGCTTTTTTCCAGGTTAGCGCTAAGGATGTTTTCTATAATAACGATAATTTGATTTGCTAAAGCAGAAAGCAAGTTGATAATCCGTTCGGAAAAATATTTGGAACCGCTTTTACAAAAGAGCAAAACTACTCCCAAAGTATTTTTGCGAATGGAAAGAGGCAAAGCTAAAATATTATTGTAACTGGGAGCAAAATGTGGCTGTTTAATGTTTTCCAGCTTATTATTCTGATACACTTCATAACAAATATTCTGAAACTGGTCGTGGTATTTATCGTCAGGAGAAAAATTATGATAAATTCTATATTCCCAGGCATCCGGCAAACTCGGATTCGGATGCAATAAAAGCATTCCGCCATCAGCATTAGCAATCTCCACTAAACTGGTAAGAGATTGTTCAATCAACACATCCAAGTCGGTTATTGTATTCAGGTTTTGGGTAATTTCATAAAACTGATTCAGCAGGTTTTCTTCAAATTTAGCTTCTTCCAGTTGGGAAGAATACTCCCTGGAAATTTTTTGCATCAGGATGTCGTTTTGTTCCAGTAACTTAATGGAGCCGTATTTTTCAATTATCTTGCGGTTATTTTTCAAAATCTCCAATGCCTGTTCCCATTCTTCCATATCTAAAAGCACACCGGCAAGTTCATAATTGGCTAAGGAAAGCTCATAGTTACTACCAGCTTCTACAAAATGACGAATTGCCTCATTCAGATAGTCCATTGCCGCTTGCGGATTTTTTCTTTCTAACAAAGCACGCATATATAAAGAACGCCCTATTTCAAAAGGCAGATGTTGTTCCATAGCCAGTTTTTGTGCTTCAGAAAGATAATAATCGGCACTTTCAATATTGCGAGTTAAAATAAAGTAATATGCCTGTTTCAGATAGCCCTCAATGATTTTATCACGGGCAGCTATGTTCTTAAAGAAATCCAAGCTCTCAACCAGATAACGGTAAGCATCTTTAAATTTATGCAGTTTGGTAAAAACGCTTCCCAGATTGCCATAAAGTTCTGCTTTAATATAATCATCGGATACAGCAGGTAGCAATTCCAGACCTTTAATATATAGATCGTAAGCCAGGTTCAGTTCATCCTGTTTTTCATAAACCTCACCCAAGTTATTAAAACTGCGTAAGAGTCCTTCATTAAAACCGCTTTCCTGTGAGAGCTTAATGGCTTTTTCATAGTAAGAAATGGATTCTGCCCAGTCACCTTTTTTAAAATATAAACCACCAAGATTATTCAACGAAGCAATCGTATTACGCTGAAAACCAAACTCATTAGCTATATCTAATGACTTTTTTAAAGCATCTTCAGCCCGGTCATAATCACAATGGTCCATTAAAGTAACACCAATGTTATTATAAATATTAGTAATATTATAGGGCTCAGCCAGAAGTTTCTGTATTTTTAGTGCTTCTTCCAGATAGTAAAGTGATTTTGCCGGATCACCTTTATCATCCATTAAACCGCCTAAATTATTATAGCATACCGAAATACCATTTAGGTTAAAATATTGCTTTTCCAGCGCTAAACTTTTCAGGAAATAAATTTCACTCTTTTCCCAAAAACCCTGAAACATATACAGAACACCCAAATTATTATAAACAGCAGCTAATCCGCTGTGGTCTTTGGCAAGGGAATAAAGAGTTTCAGCTTCGTTGAAAACCTCTTCTGCCTGTTCCCATTCATTTATGTAATAATGTATTTTCCCGCGTATTTTTTTAGCTTCAGCTTGAACGCTGTGTCTTTGTTGTTGATTAGTTATGCTGTTGGAAGAATGGCTAGCAATATCTAAAGTGTTGAATGCCTCATTAAATGCTTCGCTTTCTGCTTGAATATCAGCTTTTAAAAGAAGAATTTTTACCTTCCAATAGGGGTCTATCGTTGCCGGAGAATACTGCTTTATGATTTCCAAAGCAAAAGCAGAAGAATTTACAGCATAGAGATCGCTGGCAAGTTTATAAACTATTTGCTCGGCAGGAATATTGTTTTCCGTGCAAATATGCAATGCTTGCCGAAAATAATCTATCGCCTTATCTTTTTGATTCAGTGCTGAATATGCTTCAGCAATTCTTTGAGTGCTAACTAATTTGTCCTTGGGATTTTTTGTGTGCTCCAAAACATATTCTTCTAACCTTAACACACTTTCGGAATCGTTTATCTGAGTAAGCTCGGAAATAACTTTACTAAAAAGAGCGGCATTGTATTTTTTATTCAGCATCTGCAGCGAAACCAAAATCTGGGTATGCTTTTTATCCTTTTGCAGATATTCCATTAACTGATTAAATAAATTGCCTTTGAACTGATTCAAATTGTTATTCAACCATTCCGCAAACGCCATCTTCTTTTGAATGCATAATCCCGTTTCCGGATTAGAAATCAAACCCGAATTATATAAGGCAGTTAAATCCTTCTTTATATTCTTGGAATTGTCCAAAACTTTAGCTAATGTATTCGTTTCAAATCCATCCAATACATACATCGCAGTGAGAATTTCTTGCTGTGAGGAAGTGAGTGTTTCCAGCGTTTCATAATATATCTGCTCTGCGTCATAGGTCTTTTCCAAATAGGGACTTAAATTAAACTTTCCCTTTGGTTTTTGGGCTTTCATCTCCTTCAAGACCTTTTCTATAATCATCAAATTCCCAGAAGTTATTTTCTGAAATATTTCGCTCTCACTGCTACCGGCAAAATCCCTCTCCGGAAAAGTTAATTGTAAAATCCGCTGACATTCCTCCACTTCCAATGTGGGAATATTATCCAATTCCGAAAAAGGAAATAAACGCGTTTGAGTAAAAACTACTATCTGGATTCCCGTATCCGGTAAATATTGAACCAAATATTGTAAATAATCACGCGTATAATTATCCAAAACATCACTATCATCAATCACCAATAGAAATGGATGAAACATTTCCATCCCGTTCAAACGCTCTGTAATATAAAAGAAAAAGTCGTATTTGTTTACCGAGTTAATATTTTCCCGAAATTCCTGATAATAACCATATAGGTCTTCTTCCGTTACATCTGTAATCACCTGAATAAGTTCAGAAAAATGATTTAATACAAGAGGATGCGGAGAAAAATATATCCGCCTGGCATATCTATCTGCCACACTTTCCATTAAGGGCTGAACAAAATGGCTTTTACCTGAACCCGATTTACCTAATATCTCAACAATATGACTCTTTGAACTGTCACTTAAGTAACCCATTGCTCTGGATAGCGCTATCTTGTTTGTTATATATGCATCCAGCTGTTGGGTTATGTTCTCTGCCA
>ERZ724518.998-NODE-998-length-12561-cov-6.940029_pt1 | contig 12561 bp, 12 predicted proteins | sample MGYA00376051_ERZ724518 | MGnify/ENA primary metagenome ERZ724518 (study PRJEB28724, sample SAMN07190885) | wastewater metagenome | isolation source: influent of sewage treatment plant in Hong Hong | place: Hong Kong | collected 2016-03-17 ... | reverse complement strand
ATACTTTTGCAAAAATATTCTTTATATAGAATTTCATGTCCAACAGAATAAATATTACAAATTTTCATAAATTGCTACCTGCATTTAATAAGTTTGCATTCGTTGAGAACTTGTGCCGCAGCATATATATCATAAAATGGAATATTGGCTTTATTTGCTATATCTAAAAGTGTATTTTTCCCATCAGCCATATTCAAAATCCACAAAAATATCATTTCATTCACTGGTGCTTCTCCTGAAAGACTGCGATAAAGACCATATTTGCCCAACTGAGGTTCACAATACGGTTTAACATTGATAGGAATATCATTATTCTCAATAATGTACAAACTCCTAAGTAACAACATTAACGAATCCTGAAGTGATGCAGGTTTTACAAAATCAAGATTATCTGCAGATGTGTGATATTCAAGATATTCAGAATTAGCTGTTCGCATGAAACAGCCTACATGTAAATCAAATCCAGGTGAACAATATTGTCTCTCATCATACCCATAAGGAAAAAATTCGTTTATATTAAATTCGTTTGAGTAATGCTTTAATGTGTGAATCATTACTTCATTAATATACGAAGGACTCCGACTCTTTTTATAGGTGACTTTTCCTAAATCGCCTACATTTGTAATCACCAATCCATTTTTAATGCGTTTAACTTTTCTTCTATTTTTAAATAACCATGTAATAGGTCCAATTGTAGCAGGAACAAAAACAAAGCGATATGAATATTTTCGATCCAAATTCCGTAAAATTTTAGCAAGCCAAATAGAGACAACAATCCCTGAAAGATTGTCATTACATAGAGAAGGGTGACAAATGTGTGTTGATATTAATATTTCTTGTTTTAATTTTCCTGGAAGAAATAATTCGCCATAAGTAAGACTGCCGTGTTTAAAAGAAGAGTTTATATATACATCATATTCACTGTCTGTTAATTTTAGTAGTTGATCATGAGATAAACAAAATCCCCAATTATCTTTGTAATATGAAGTTCTAAAAGGAATTACGTTTGGTTTGTCAGGTATTGAAAAAAGATGATCATTTAATTCCTCTCGCTTGTATCGTCCACATACTGGCATACTATATCCAAGAATGTGCAGATTGTTTTGTTTAAAGTCAATAACACGATGACCACTAGTGGATGTGATATGAGCATCTTCAACATTCCATTCTAATGGAACAGTCCAATCAAAAATTTTACTGCCACTTTTAACTTCATGAATCTTTAAACTTACATGTTGCTGCAATATTTTTAATGTAGATCGAACACCATTGCCCGTTATACTGCGACAAATTGGATACAGTATTTTGATTAGATCATGCAAATCTTGTCCATTATTTGTATCTAACGCTTTTTGAATATCATTTGCATTCATAATCAGAATATCTCTAAAATTTATGAAAATATTTTGACTTCAGGAATAGCAATTATAAATTTGCAGCCCCATTCTCTAACTTTAGACATTTGATTCATAATTTCTTCACGAATGTTCCACGGAAGAATAAGAATGTAATCAGGTTTGGTTTCCATTATTTTACTTGGTGCATAAATAGGTATCCTCACTCCAGGAAGATATAGACCTTGCTTGTGAGGACTTGCATCAACAGTATAATCCAAAAAGTCTGTTCGTATTCCACAATAATTAAGTAAAGAATTACCTTTAGCAGGTGCACCATACCCAACTACAGTTTTTCCTTCATTTTTAGTTTTTATAAGAAAATCTAATAACTTTCGTTTAGTAATTGCAACTTTTGAACCAAATGAAAAATAATTCTTAAGTTCATACAATCCAAACTCTTTTTCGCGTCGTCTCAAATCAACTAATCTTTCACTTTCGGGAATATTTGAATCAATATGTGTCACAAAAATCCTTATTGACCCTCCATGTGACGGAAGCTCTTCTACATCAAACAAATACAATCCATGTTTTCGAAATAATTGTTCTACAAAATATAATGAAAGATAAGAAAAATGTTCATGATAAATAGTATCAAATTGATTTCCATTGATAAGGTTCATTAAATGTGGGAATTCCATTGTTATTCTACCATTCTGCTTCAACAAAATCTTCATTCCTGCAACAAAGTCATTAATGTCAGGTACATGTGCAAGTACATTGTTACCAATTAACAAATCAGCCTGACAACCGTTTTCTAATAATTCTTTTGCTAATTTAGTACCAAAAAATTTGACAATAGTCGGTACTTTTCGTTCTTCAGCAATCTTTGCAACATTTGCTGCAGGATCAATGCCCAGTGCAGAAATGCCTTTCTCAACAAAATATTGAAGTAAATAACCATCGTTGCTTGCTATTTCAACTATTTGACTTTCTTTATTAAGTTTAAATCTATCAATGACACATTCAACATAGCGTTTAGATTGATCCAGCCAGCTTTTTGAATAAGAAGAAAAATATGCATAGTCACTAAAAATTTTAAGTGCACTTTCACATTCTTTAAGTTGAACTAATAAACAATTAGAGCATACGTAAACATGAACAGGAAAAAATGGCTCTAAGCTATTATTGTCTTCAAGTTTAACATATGAATTTGCAAGCGGTGCAGTACCTAAATCAACAAATGTTTCGACCAGTACTGTTCCACAAAATCTACATTGTACCATAATTCCGCCTTATAGTTTTAATCTTGTTTAGAAGACAATATTTTTTTAATCTGTTTATATATTGACTCAGAATCTATTCCTGCTACTTGTCTAAGGTAAGAACTGTTTCCGCACTCATATATGAATAAATCTTTAATAGCTATTTGATGTACACTCTGTTTTAACTTACAAGCTATAGCTTCACCTAAACCACCTATTTCATTATGTTCTTCAATAACAAAAACATACTTGTGACACTTGAATAGTTCTTCAAAGAATGCAACATCCAATGGTTTAATTGTGTGACATGAAACCAGAGACACATTTAAGTTATCTACTTTTAAAAGTTCTCTAGCTTTTACAACTTCTTCTATTATATTACCATACGTAACTAAGGCAATATCTTTTTCTTTTACTAAATAATATGCTTTTCCGATAGTTACGTCAGTCGAACTAGTAAAAATTTTTTCATTTGCTTTACCAATTCTTAGGTAAATAGGATGTCGGTATTCAAAAATATTATCCATGAGTTGATTTAATTCGGAAGGATCAGATGGAGACAATATGGTCAGATTAGGTATAGATCTTAAACAACCAATATCTTCAGTTGAATGGTGACTAGACCCAGTAGATCCGTATGCAAATCCTGATCCAACACCTACTATTATAACATCTAAATCATTATGACAAATATCCTCTCTTATTTGTTCAATGCATTTATATGCTAAAAAAGTTGAAATTGAATAAACAAATACCTTCTTACCAACCAATGACATGCCTGCTGCTACACTAACCATATTGTTTTCAGCAATACCAACATTATAAAATTTATCTGGATAGTGTTCCCTAAATTTGTCAAAAACTGTATAGCCTAAGTCTGCAGTAAGAACTATAAAGTCTTTACCGTTTTTTGCAAATTCGTATATTTTGTTCGAAAATGTATTTCTCATGCTAACTCAATTAATGCTTGTTTTAGTTGCTCAGCAGACGGAGATTTGTAATGCCATTCAAATTTGTTTTCCATGTATGATACTCCTTTTCCTTTAATCGTATGAAAAAACAAAATGGTAGCAGTTTTTGTAGCGGGCGGTTGTTCAAATACTTGATGGATTTGATCAAAGTCATGTCCATCACATTCATAAAAATTTAAACCCGTTGCTTTCAGCATGTTTATAAAAACTGTTTGTTTGAAAATTGAATCACAAGTGTCAGAATATGCTTGCCACTTATTAGCATCGATCATTATGATTAGATTCTCTAATTTATGAGTTCCAATAAACACTAATGTCTCCCAAATAGTACCTTCATTGCACTCTCCGTCACCAAGCATACAATAGACTTTTTTGTCAATATCATCAATTTTATAAGCCCAAGCAATACCGGCTGCTATAGCTAATCCATGCCCTAAAGATCCTACTGAAGCATCTACTCCTTTAACTTTACTACTAACTTGTGCAGTCAGATAACTACCATTGACATGATATGAATTAAACTCTTCTAAACTGATAATGCCTTTATCAAAAAGAATAGCATACAGTGCAACCGCGGCATGACCTTTACTTAAAATGAACCTGTCCCTTTGAAGTTTTTCTAATGTATCCTTTGTAAAATCCATTTTTTCGTAATAGAGATAAGTTAGAATGTCTATAATTGACAAGTTACTACCTACGTGAGACGCTTTAACATTTGAAATCCTCTCTAAACACAGTCTTCTTATTAATTTAGATTTAGTAATTAAATTTTGTTTATTCATGTGAAGTATACCAATTTATTGTTTTTTGTAGACCATCTTCAAAAGAAGTTGTTGGAAACCATCCAAGTTTATCTCGAGCTTCCGTAATATCTGCAACGCGGGATTCAGGTTCTGATTTTCTATCCAATAATGCCCCAAATACAGGCTGAATAGGACTTTTCATCTGTTTTACAATTTGCAAAACTATCTCTTGAACCGAACGCTTTATACCTGTGCCTATTTGAAAACTGTATCCTTCGATTCCTGGCACAGATCCTGCCAAAATGAAACTGTTTATTACATCATCCACAAAAATCCAATCTGATTCCCATTTTCCTGATGAAATCTTAGGCATCTCATTCTTGAGTAATGATATGATTGTAGAAGAGATAAGTTTGTTTGGATTTTGTGCTGGTCCAAAAGTCATAAAAGGTACAACAATGACCACAGGTAAATCATATAACAAATTGAACATTCTTCCATATGCACTTGCAGCATATTTAGCTATAGCATAAGGAGAGCTTGGCGGTGTTTGTGAATTGATAGGAATACTATTTAAAGATCCTGCTAAAATAACTTTACAATTTTTTAATTTATGAGCTACAAGTAACACGTTAATAGTACTTTGTAATAAACTTTCAAAGGTAGATGTAACCAAGCTCAAATCTTGACTGCCAGAAGTTTCCCCTGCAAAATGGTAGATAACATTCGGATTAATCTGATCAATTATACTTTGAGTTTCTTGTAAAGAAGACAAATCAGTCTGATGCCACATAATTGAGTTAGAAAGTCTATTTTGTCTTGAGGTAGCATGGACATCTGCTCCAAATTGTCTTAGTTTGCTACACAAGTGAGAACCAAGAAATCCATTCCCACCTGTGACTAAAACCTTCTTATTATTCCACGATTCAAGCATTAAATTGCCCCAATTAAATTTTTAATTTAACATTATCTAACATTTCTTCAACTATTTGATGCAATGAAACTTGAATGTCCCATTCAGGAAAATCATTTTTTATTTTAGTAAGATTCGAAATATAACAAATATGATCACCTATTCTATTTTGTTCCGTATAACTATATTGCAATTGTTCACCTGTAATTTCCTCAATTAAATCAATACATTCTAAAATTGATGCAGAATTACCTCTGCCACCGCCTAAGTTATACACAACTCCAGATTTTGGACTTTGTATAAAAGCTCTAAATGCTGCAACAACGTCAGATGAATGGATTTGATCACGTACTTGTTTACCTTTGTATCCAAAAATGTTATAAGGTTTTCGTTCAACAATGCACTTAAAAAGATATGACAAAAAGCCATGTAATTCAACAGATGCATGTCGACCACCTGTTAAACACCCACCTCGATATGCTACAGTTGGCATTCCAAAATAACGTCCATATTCCTGAACAAGTAAATCAGCCGCTGCTTTAGATGCACCAAATAAACTATGTTTACAATGATCTATTGAAAATTCTTCATTTATTCCATCGACATATTTAGGATCATCATATTCCCATCTAGTTTCTAACTCTTTTAGTTTAACATAGTTTGGCCCATCACCATAAACTTTATTTGTACTCATGAAAATAAAAGGTTTATCCATAGCGTAATTACGAGCAGCTTCTAAAAGATTAAGTGTTCCCATTGCATTAACTTCAAAGTCGTCAAATGGGCGAGATGCAGCTAAGTCATGACTCGGTTGAGCGGCACAATGTATTGTTGTATCAAAATGTTCTTGTTGAAATAATGACATTATATAATCACGATTTCGTATGTCGACATTATGATGAATCAAATTAGGTACAGATTTTTTTAAATTTGCTAATGTTGGTCTTGTGTCACCCTTTTCTCCAAAAAAATTCATTCTCATATTGTTATCAATACCATGTACAACATCATACTGCTGATATAATTGCAATACTGATTCAGACCCAATAAGACCACTCATTCCTGTTACTAATAGTTTCATCTTAATTTATACGTTTTAATAAAGTTAATAACATCATACGCTGCATCTCTATAAGTCCAAGATCTTGAATCACGTACTGCCTGTTTTCCCTTCTCTTTTACTTCATTAGGATTCTCAAAAACATGTCGTAAAGTTCTCTGTATGTCGGAAATCTTGTTTTCCGCCCAAAGTGATTTCTTATCTTTAGACTGTACATGATAACTAGATTCGACTAGCTCAAACGGCACGGGAAATGAATTATCTTCAGTACAAAAATCAATAGGCCCACCAAACAAATTAACAACTGACGGAATCCCCATAGCCATTGCTTCTATTATAGGTAATCCAAATCCCTCAGCTTTTGAACATTGCACCATACAATTAGCTGCTGCATAATATCTTGACAACATATCAGGAACTGTGTCTTCATATATATATAAGTACTTTGGTATGTCTGACTTTGCAGAAGATACTTTGTCTTGTATGTCTGTGATTAATTTGTGAATTTCACCACCGTCATATGATTTCAGCACAAATAGTACATTCTCATTTGATGAAAATTCTTGTAAGTATGCTTCAAAAATAGCATTTAAGTTTTTTCGTTCTTGTGCATGACCACAAAACATAAAGACAAATGTATTATCATTCACGTCAATAAATTTACCTGTATAACTGTCTTTTATTTTTGATAAATCAACAGGTTTAATATTAGGGTTAAAGTGATTCGGATCATATCCTGATTTAATTACGACAACAGGTTTTGTCACACCTAATTTTGTGAATGCATCTTTTCCGTGATTAGAATATACCCAAACAAAATCAGCATGTTTTTCAATGCCTTCTAACCATTCATTTGGTGCTGTCGTTGTTTCAACAGGTAAATACATTATTTTGACATCAGCTTCAATACCTGAGAATTTTGGAGGATAAAAATGTCTCACACAAATATTTGTGTTTTGTTTCTTTTCAAGTAATTTTCTTGAATCATCACCTAAATTATAGTCTTTATTTTCAGCTAAATTAACAGAACTTAAAGATACATCTACTCCAAGTTCATCAAGTCCACAAGCTAATCTTCTATTCACAATTGATGCAGAAAAATAACTAAACACTTGTCCCTCAATATGAATCTTAATATCTGAAAACGGTCTATAAATATATGAATGCTCTTTTGCAATATTTTTCCAGCTTGTTTCCTGCAAGAAGTACTTTGATCGTTTAATGATAGCTTTTCGTTCTTCTTCATTTTCTAATAATTCAGTTATTTTGTTTGCTAACAAATCATTGTCATTCGGTTTTATTTGAGGAATAACACTTTTCAAATCATCAAATATTTCAACTTCAGTTGCTAATACAGGTCTTAATGAAGCTAAAGCCGTTCTACCACCTGAACTTGTTGCTTGTGCGGCTGAATGTATATAAGGCATAACTACCAAATCAGCGCAATGTAGATAGTCAAATATATCTTTAAATGGTAAAAAATCAGTTACAAATAATACATTGTCATTCAATGATGCTTTATCTACAAATTCAGTACATTCTTCAAAATATCGTGTTGCAAGATTTGTATTTTGAATATTTTTTGTAGATGAAATTACTAATAACAATATAGTAGGGTACTTTTCTTTCAATATCAGTAAGGTCTTTAGAAGTTCCAATAATCCTTTTTGAGGAAACATGAAACCAAAAATCGCTAAAATTGGTCTAGTAGGATCAATATTCTTCTTTTGACAAATTATTTCTTTTGGTATATCTCTCAATGGTTCATTACTACCAATTCGTATTACCGATACTCGATTCCCATCAATACCTTCATTAGTTAGATCTAATTTACTAACATTTGAATGCGCGATAATATGATCAAAATGATCGGCATATACGTGGACTCCACCTTTTGTGGAATGCAACGTCATTATTGTGTATATGCCTTTAGATTTTAATTTGTTTCCAAATTCTTTGAGTGCACCTGCATTCATCAAATCATGATTATATTGTACATGAACAACATCTGCCCCTGAATCAACTATTTTGGTTACCAAATCATTGTAATTTTTATCACGATTTGTCCAACAGGCTATTACATTCACTCCCTCAGGAGGATTTTCGGTATTTGAATCTTCTTCACAAAACACAGTAACTTTATGTTTACATTCTCTAATCAAATCTTCAGAGTACTTTGCAATACCACATTGCTTTCGCCATGTTGTTATTAATGCAACGTGCGATCGGTTTACTGGTTGAATTGATTCTGAAGATTCAGCAGCAGGATTAACTTCTACAAATGGAGAATTATTCTTTTCCGCACTACCAATACAATAGACGCCATTTATAATTTTATCTTTTTTAACATTAATGAGACCATCATAGATTATGACGTCAACTGTATTGGGAGCATAAAACTTGTCTAATTGAAGCTCAGAGAAGTCTTTAATCTCACGACCACGAAAAAATAAAACTTGCTTAATAGTTCCCGAGTCTTTTTCATACACTACAAAGTTTTTCATCTGACCTTAATTTTTTTAATATGATGTTATATGACACATTGTTTTTAATGATCTTACAGCATCAGTGTAATCTGCTGCCGTGACCATACATTTTGGATCCTTGATATTGTTGAAATAACCAAGCTTTAATTCAATAACTGACATGCCTGAATTTTTGACATCAAAAATAAACACTGTCTTATAATCACTCTTTGATGCAGTTTCAACAGTACAGTTTTTAGATTTCAAATAAGCAGCAAAATATAGATCTGGTGTAACTATTTTTTCACCATCTTCAACATGACACAATGTCTTGAGTGATCTTATCGCATCTGCATATATGCTAGCAGATACACCATATTTTTCATTTTTGTCATTATTAAAGTAACCGTGTTTTAGATCAGTAAGCTCCATATTTGAATTTGTGATATCAAAACTGAAGATTGCCTTTGTACCTTCTTTTTTGATTTCAATTATTTGACAGTCTTTTGCTTTTAAATAAGCAGCAAAATACAAATCAGGAGTCATGAGGACTTTAGTTGAATCAATATTCATTTTTATCACCTTTGATTTTAATCTAAGTTAATTAAACTGATATTGCAAACCAGTTGCATGCTAACAACCAATCATTACTTTGATCTTTTTGCAAGTATTGTAATAAGAAACCATTTCCGGATGTTACATAATCAACTCTCACTTCACCTGCAAATACATCAGATCCAAAATTGTAAATCATTGCAGCATCTCTAAGATCATATTCCCTAGCTAAATTTGCAACTGCATGTTGTACAGCAAATGACGTAGGAACAAATACTGGTTGACTTGTGCCACCGTACCCAGTTGATGACCCTGTAACAGTGACTTTTATAAAGCCACTTTCGACGGTCGGTCTAAATGTAATCGGTAAACCAACACGTGCAACAGGCATATTATCCTCACTTTTAGACAACCTTGACTTTAGATTAGGAGAATAATAAAAGAGGTAGAAACAACCAATCTTATTTTACATTAGACACAACTTCTGAACTTACTACAATTGCAGTTGCTCCCAAGCAAAACCACAGCGCCTTACTTTCATACCAATGTCGTAGCTCTTTCGTTGACAATGCGTTTTGAGCATCCAACCAGTCTGTGTGATAAATGTCACTCATTTCTCTAAAGGCATTTATATTTTGATTCAATAACACAATCTGTAATGAATCATTCTTAATTATGATTGAATCATTCATAATAATTTTCTTATACTCGATCTCTTTTAATTTCAATGTTTTTAAATCAGCTCTATCAGAAATAGCTTGCTTCAGCTCGTCAACCGTCAATAATCGATAATCTTGATCTGCTTTAAATGTTTCACCCTTCTTAATTACTTTCGTTGATGCTACTGTTGATGTGGTAGTCTCTTGACAATAAGAGAATGTAAACAGCACTAGAATAAAAAATAATTGTTTCATTTGTCCCCTCCTAATGCATCATACAATTGACTTAGTTCATCAATTGTAGTTTTCTTACTATTAAGTTGTTCTTTAAAAGCTTTATTCTGCTCTTCTAATTTTGCAATGTTGTTTTTAGCTTGTTCAGTATTTTGTTTTGCAGCATCAGTACTAGTCTTAATCTGATTTATTTTTTCGTCATTGATTTTAATCTTTTCTTCAATAGCCCTGGTTTCACTATCAACCTTTTTCAGTTTTAACAATTTCAATAATTCAAGTATCTTCTTATTCTTACTTGAAAATGCAATTGCAATAATTGTTATGGTAATTACACATAAACCGAATAATATTGTCTTCCAATAATGTTTTACTGTTATGACATTCATGCATGCTCCTTATAAATAATATTTCATGATCTTATCTACTCTATCCTTTAATTTAACTTGCTTCATTACCTCATATTTTACATTATTATCATGCAAGAATCCCAAAAGACAACAATGCATCTCGTATTGGTAATATCTGTGATCTGATCTGAATCCATCTTCTTCATATGGTATGACATTCCACGGTAATACAATAATCTTGTCATAAATTTTCAAATGATTTGCAGCTTTCTGCACATACTTTGCGTTATGCTTGTCATCAAAGTATCTTGAACAAAACTTCAAGTAGTAAACTGCATTATCTGCAGTTGATCTATCAGCAATAAAATCTTCATATCGTCGTTCCATTTTTATTTTTCGTCTAAGTATCTCATTCTCAAAATAATAACTTTCATCAGGCGTCAAATCTTTAGGACTTGACTTACCCATTTCAGCTATAATTTCGCGCGCAAATTCAGGAATAGCTTTAATTCCAAGTCTTTCATTAATAGCTGTAACTAAAGTAGTTTTGCCAGTACTTGCAGATCCTACTAATGCTAATTTCAAAATGTAACCCTTTCAAATCTTAATTTTAGTTCGTTTGCTTAAATAGTCACTCTGGAACAAGTCGATTTGTCTACCATAATCTAATAATACTCCGAAAAATTTATTTAAGTATTTTTCTCGGTTAACTTCATCATTCTTATAATGATCAATTCCATTCAACGTATATACTTGATGTGCTTTATGTCTAACTAAACTTTTTGCAGAAATGTATGTCTCATAACCTGCTAATTTAGTTCTTATACAATAATCTGAATCTTCATATCCACCTATCTCATATCTTTCATCAAACAACCCAATCTTGTCTATTACTTCTCTCATAATTAATAGACAGTATCCATATAAATTTGGTGATATGCAATCTTTGTCTACGTATCCTTCTCTTTGATGACCTGAAGCAACTTCATTACCTAAGGGGCCAACTAATCCACAATTTGGATTATCTTTTAATGTTTTGTAAAGCGCTTCTAACCATCCTTCTTGTGGTTCAGCATCAACATTCAATAAACATATATCAGTTCCAGAAGTCATTTTGATAGCTTGATTAATTGCCGGAGCAAAACCTCTATTTTCTGTATTCAAAACTTTCTTAAGAGGCAAACTATTAACATATGAATTATCTTTAGACCCATTATCTACAATAATAATTTCATAAAGATGTGTTGTATTCTTTTCTACTAAATCCAAACAGCGTTTTAACAATTCATCAGAATTCCAATTTAAAATGATGATAGAACATTTTCTACTTTGAAGCTTTTCATTCTTAATAAAAACTTTCAATTGATTTGGAAATATTGCAAAATCTTCTTTAATAGCCTGATTGTATTGTTGAGGTGTAACAGGATGTAAATTCCTATCAGATGGTTTCCAATTCAACCAAACCCTGTTATACCAATCTTTAATAAATTCCGGTGCATGCGAATTTGTTTCAAACTTTCGTTTCATGTACTCATTATTTCTGGCATATGAAAGATGAAAACAAATTGCTATTTGAGGTGGTATTAAAACTGCATTATAATTACCTTTATTCTGTAACACAGTTGACTTCATTCTTAAAACAGCAGTTGTACCACCACGAATGATTGTGAATAGGAATTTTTGTACTCTGACCGCAACAAGTGGTTTGTAATCTTCTCTTGGTGAAATCAGATAATAGTCTTTAGACCAATACGTGTTCCAAGAAATATGAAATGCATCATATTGCGAATTTGTGTTAATAAAGTTTTTAATATTTTTTACATGCTGCAAATGGTAAATTTCATCAGAATCTACAATAAAACAAATTTCAATTTTTTCTAAATAAAAGTGTTCTAAACCAAAATTTCGTTGATCAATTTCATTTGTCCAATGTCCGCAAATCAACTTACATTTATTATTGTTCTTGCAAATATTTTTAATTTTTCTAATAGTAGTAGAATTGTCACAAGGTTGTC
>ERZ724518.997-NODE-997-length-12568-cov-7.240150_pt1 | contig 12568 bp, 13 predicted proteins | sample MGYA00376051_ERZ724518 | MGnify/ENA primary metagenome ERZ724518 (study PRJEB28724, sample SAMN07190885) | wastewater metagenome | isolation source: influent of sewage treatment plant in Hong Hong | place: Hong Kong | collected 2016-03-17 ... | reverse complement strand
GATTTATTAGATACTCCAGAATTCTTTTGGGAATATCCACAATATGAGAATCAATATGAAAAAATTGTTAAATATTTAGACATTAAATCCAGAGTTGAAGTTTTAAATAAAAAAGTTGAAATTATTCAAGAACTTTTACATGTATTAGGAGATGAACAAAAACATAAATACTCTTCTTTTTTAGAATGGATAATTATTATTTTAATTACTTTTGAAATAATACTTAACCTTAAAGAGTATTTTTAAAAGATTTTAAATCAGGAAAATTTACTCTTAATTTTTCCATAAATCCAATATCTGGGTCATGTTTAATTGTTCTATATTTTGCATCTTTTTCTAAAAATAAAGGATGCTTATCAAAATTTTGATACTCATAATGCCCAATTAAATACTCAATAGTTTTATATTTTTCTTTTAAATATTTTACCAACTCAATATTTGCTTTTAATTGTTCTTGAGTTAAGGATTTTTTATCTCCACCTACATTTTCTATTCCTATACTAGAAAGGTTTAAACCTATTACATGCCTTGCCATAAAAGTTTCAGGCATTAAAGAATAAACTGTCCCATCCAAATCAACTAAGAAATGAGCAGATACATTTAAATTTCCAGCATTTTGAATATCTTTTCTATCTGACAATAAAATTTCTGGATAAAATCTATCAAATGACTCTTTTAAATCATCACTTGCAGTATGATGAATAACTATCATCTTTGGAATAATATTTATATTATCAACACTCATTCCATAAGAGTTTTTAATATACTGTTTTGTAAGTTCTATTCTATTTTGAGTAAATTCAATAGGTATTTGCTTTATTTCTATTGCATAAGAATAAAAGCTAAAAATAAGTAGGATAATTAATTTTTTCATGGTGGCATTGTATCAAATTTTTCATTTGTATTTTAAATAAAGAAAATAATATAATTGGAAATCAATAAAAAGGAAACAAATGCAAGATATAAAAGAAAAACTAAAAGATTTAGTACTAACAGTAATGATTCCTGAAGTTGAAGATTATTTAGAAGATTTATATAAACTTTTAGAAACAAATTCTCAAACACAAGATGATAAAGAAGCAATAAATGAAATGGAGTCTTTTTTAGTTGAACTTCAAAATGTTTTAGCAGTTATTGAAGAGAATAAAACTCCTGATTCTGAATATCAAAGAATTTATGATTATATTATGCAGAATTTAGAAGAGCATGAACATGGACATATCATTCAAGAACAAGAAGATTAAAATCTACTTGTTTAAATGAACTTTTGTTCAAATTTAATTACTTGATCTCTTCCACTATTTTTAGCTTCATAAAGTGCAATATCAGCATTTTTAATAACATTTTCAAAATTACCAGAATCTTCTGGAAACATTGATAAACCTATACTTATAGTTTTTCTTAATTTAGTTCCAGAACCAATATCTATTTCATTTTCCTTAACTCTCATTCTTATCTTATCTGCGACAGCCAAAGCATCTTCTTGAGTTTTTACATTAACAAGTAAAATAATAAACTCTTCACCACCATATCTAATTATAATATCAGAATCTCTTACTGCTTCAAGTAATATTCGAGATAACTCTTTTAATACTTTATCTCCAACATCATGACCATATTCATCATTTACAGATTTGAAATGATCCATATCTAACAATAATATACCTATATTAAAGTTTTCTCTTTTTGCTTGAGAGATTAGTCTTTTAGAATGGTCCTCTAAGAATTTTCTATTATAAAGACCTGTTAAAGCATCCGTAAAAGCTGATTCTTTAAGAGCTTGCATTAAAAACTTTACTTCAATAGCTGGAACTGATTCATTTATATAACTTTTAATAAAAGGTATATCTTCTTTCAAAGATTCTAACTCTTCTTTTGTATCTAATACAAAATTTACTACTAAACTAACATTTTTTGTAATTTGAGTATTAAAACAATAGTAAAATTTGTCTTTATTCTCAAAAAATTGACAACTTGAATGAAAATCAACAGACATAACATCATTTTTTGTTCTAAGAGCCCTACATTGTTCAGGATTTTCTTCAATATTTTTACCACAATAAAAAGCTTTTCCTTCTTCTTTTACAGTTTCAGACTTTCTTTTTAATCTATTAACCTCAGTAAATCTAAAGTTTTTTAATTTAAATTGATTTACAAATACTTCTGCTAATCTTGTATATATTTGGTCTTTTGTAGTATCTTGTTCTATCTCTTTTTTAAACTGATATAAATTTGTTAAACTTGAAACTATTTGCTTCGAATCTTCTAGTGAATTATTTTCTGAACCAGAATTTTTTCCTATAAAACCATTTAATTTTCTATCAATATCAGTAGAAGTATCTTTTAAAGATGTCATTAATCTATTAAACTTTTCGATTAAAGTTATCATATCTACAGATAAATTTTTAGGATAATTTATATTTTCAAATTTTCCTGTTATTGCTAATGTTAAATTTTTTGCAAAATTTTCTATTATAAAAGCTGATTGGTTTAAAGTATTTCTAAAAACAAGCAATAAAACCATAAATCCAATCATTAAAAAAATAGGAATAAAATAAAAATCACTTAAACTTATTTGTTTTAAATCACTCATATCAAATTCAAGTGAAATAGCACCTAAAGTATCAGACATTGAAGCATTATGGCATTTTGTACAATCTATTCCACCTTGTAAAGATACTTTATATGGAATCGTAATACGCATAGTTGTTTTTATAAAGTTTTCATTTAATTGATATTTTGTCTGACCTGTTTTTAATACTTCTTCATCAATAGAGTCTCTAGGAACTCTTTTTTCAACTTTTCCAAATTGATTATTTACTAAATCACCTCTTATTAGCCATAATTGCTCTATACTTTGTGTACTAGAAACTGAATTAATAAAAGTATCAACTTGATTCATATTTCCATTAATCATATGAGAAGTCAAACCACTTCTTACTATGTTTGCAATATTTTCTGCATTATGTACAACAAGTTTTATATTATTGTTTTTAAAACTATAAAGCACAAATAAAGCTATTAACAACACTATAATAGAAGAAACTATTGAAAATTTATATATAATTTTTTTATTCATCTTTATCTTTTTATCTTTCTTAAAATAAGTTAGATTTTACTTTAAACTCTCTAAATAAATAATTAATTACTTATTTATTTCCAAATTAAACATTGCTTCTTGAACCAACAACCTTCCAACCTCAAAATGTGCATGAACAAATTTTTTGATATTTAAATCTTTTAATTGTAATTTTTCATCAACTGACTCTATTTTTAATAAAATATTTGCATCTTTATAAAAATTTAATACTGCTTCACAAATCAATCTTTTTTTATAAATATCACTAACAGTTATAATAACACTAGAAGATTCATCAACTTTTAAAGATTCAAGAACAGGAAGTTTATCCAAGTGACCAAAATATGCCATATAACCAAGTTTTCTTCCTAAAAGAACATGTCTTAAATCATCTGAAATTATTACAAAAGGAATCTTTTTTTCACTCAAATCCTTTGCTATAAGTCTTCCTAAAATTGAAAACCCACAAATAATTACATGGTTTTTTGCAGCAATAGGCGTGATTTTGTCAGATTCATAAAATTCAACAACAACATAAGAAGCTAATTTATATATATTATTTACTATAAATGGCGTCAAAATCATAGATAACACTGAAACTAAAATCAGAAAACTAGCTGTTTCATGAGAAATGATATTATTACTTGATGCCAATGCAAAAATAGCAAATGAAAACTCACCAACTTGACAAAGTGCAAGTGCTGATTTTACGGCCGTACTTTTGTCTGATTTTCTTATTATTATAATATAAACAACTAAAGCTTTTATAAGCATTACAGCGATAAAAATAGCTAAAATAATGTGTATATTATACAAAAAATATAAAGCATCAATCTTTGTTCCAACTGAAAAGAAAAATGCTCCTAAAAGTAAATCTTTATAACTTGCAATATCAGATTCTACCTTTACACTATAATTTGTGTCAGATATTATCATACCAGCAATAAATGCACCTAAAGAGTATGTAAATCCCATTTCATGAGCTAAAAGTGAAGTTCCTATTACTATTGATAAAACTGCACCTAAAAATAACTCTTCAATTCTTGTATTTGAGGCAAATTTTAAAAGCCAAGAAATAAGTCTTTTTCCAATAGTAAACATAAAAAATATGATAATAATTGCTGAAACAAAAGTTTTAAATAAAACTTCTTGTATGGACAAAGTATCATTTGTCAAAAATGTAATTAACAATAAAATAGGGATTACTGCCAAATCTTGAAAAATTAGAATAGCAGTTGATTTCTCTCCATAAGGGGTATGAATATCTTTTGAATGTTTTAAATATGTTAAAACTATTGCTGTTGATGACAATGAAAAAGCAAGTGACACAATAAGTGAAACTTCAACACTCAATTTAAAAATGAAGAATGCAACTAAATAAATCAAAATTGCACTAACACTTACTTGTAAGAATCCATTTACTAAAAGTATCTCTTTCATTTTTTTGATTTTATCAAAACTCATTTCAAGACCGATTGTAAACATCAAAAATACAATACCAAACTCGGCAATAAGCTCCAAAGAGCTAAAATCAAGTCCATTAAAATTGAAAATATAACTAATTATCGTTCCAGTAAGTATATAACCTATAATATGAGAAATACCGAATCTTTTTAAAATTATATTTAAAACCGTTGCTATTGAAATAGTTAAAAATAGTGTAAATAAAACATTATCCATTTGTATTCTTTCTTCTTAATTTGTATAAATTATATCAAATTATGCTTGTTTATTTCATATTTATTTGTATATATAGTACACATAAAATAAACTTACTATTTTTTGCTATAATTCCACTAAAGGATTTATATGAAAAAAACATTCCAACTAATAGTTGCAAACAAAAAAAAAGATAGACAAGTAGAAGCTATCAAAAATGAAGTAAGAAAGTATATCAAAAGAGAAAGAAGTAAAAAGCTACCAGAAGGGTTTAATTACTGGAGTTTTGATTGTAAATTTGGGAAAACTGCTGATGAAGCAAGTGAAATTAGATTTGTAGATATTATAAAATCTATTGATATAGCTGCAAGTGAAGATTTGGAAAGTTTCTATTTAGAATTAGTAGCTCGTGCTGATATAAAAAACCCTAAAGAAAAAAATCAAGAAAATGATGAAGATGAAGAGATAGAAGATTAATTTTCTTCTATCTTAAATCTCTATGCTATAACTAGCCTCAAAAATCCCATCTTTTTTTAATTTTAAAATACCAGTTTTTTCTTCAAACTTTTGGTTTGTTCCAATCTCATCAGCCATACCTAACCAAGGCTCTATACAGATAAATGGTGCACCAGTTGGTTTTGACCAAATACCTAAATATGGAAAATTATTAAAATCTACTTTTACAAAATTTTCATTATTTGAGTTTTTTAAAGTTACACTTTTTATATTTAAATCATTAAAAACTAAAGCATCATTTTTAAATAACTCTTCATTTAAAGCTATTTTGTTATCTTTTATTTCTAAATCAATACTATTATAAACTAAACCTAACTCATTTAAAAAATATCTTTTTGTATTTTTTATATTTTCAAATTCTAAAAAATAATCCTCTTTTTGTTCATTTTCATTTAAAGTCCAATTAAATGCAGGATGAGCTCCAATAGAAAAAAGCATTTTATCATCTGATTTATTTACTACTTTATATGAAACAATTAAACTATTTTTTTCAAGTTTATAAGACAAATATAACTCAAAAGAAAAAGGATAAATCTCTAATGTTTTTTCATCACTACAAAGTCTAAACTCTATAAAATCATCTTTTTGTTCAAATACTTCAAACTCTTTATCCCTTGCAAAACCATGCTGAGTCATACTAAATTTTTGATTTTTATAAATATAACTATCATCTTTTAGTCTTCCAACAATAGGAAAAAGTATTGGCGAATGTCTAGCCCAGTATTTTGAATCCCCTTGCCAAATATACTCCAAATCTTCATCTATTTTTTGAAGGCTATTTAGTTCTGCCCCAAAAGAGTTGATTTTTGCTTTTATAAACCTATTTTTTATTTCATAATTCATTTTTCACCTCTAAAATTAATTATTCTTAAATCCTGAATTTGTTCTTCTATTTTTTGTTACACTAGATGTTGAATCACTTTTTTTAGAACCAAATTTATTGTTATTCCCTCTTGGTTTTAGAGATGAACTTTCATCTTTTTTTCTTCCAAAAGATTTTTTAGAATTAGAGTTTGTTTCTTTTGGTTTTGCTGTTCTATTTTGATTTAAACTATTACCTCTGTTGCTTCTATTTCCTATTGGTTCAGCTTTAATATTCGGATCTACTTTAAAACCTATGATTTCAACTTTTTTTATTTTTTCTTTTATTAATTTTTCAATTCCCCATAAATAATCATGTTCATCAACACAAACCAAAGATATAGCCTCACCTTCATTTCCAGCTCGTCCTGTTCTTCCAATTCTATGTACATAATCTTCAGCGATATTTGGTAACTCAAAGTTTATTACATGGGGAAGTTGGTCTATATCAATTCCACGAGCTGCAATATCCGTTGCCACAAGAACTCTTACATTTCCAAGCTTAAAATCATCTAAAGCTTTTGTTCTTGCACCTTGTGATTTATTTCCATGAATTGCAGCTGATGTGATTCCATCTTTCACAAGGGCTTCACTAAGTTTATTTGCACCATGTTTTGTTCTAGTGAAAACTAAAACTTGTTGCCAGTTGTTTTTATGAACTAAATGTAATAAAAGCTCTTTTTTTCTTTCCCTGTCCACATGATGAACAATTTGTCTAACTTTATGTGAAGTGCTATTTGATTTTGATGCTTCTATTAGAACAGGAGAATTTAGTAAACTATCTGCAAGTTTTTTAATATCATCAGAGAAAGTTGCAGAAAAAAGTAAGTTTTGTCTTTGTTTTGGCAAAATTGCAAGAACTTTTCTTATATCATTTATAAATCCCATATCAAGCATTCTATCTGCTTCATCTAAAATAAAAAATTCAATTTTTGTTAAATCTAAACAATCTTGAGAAACTAAATCAAGCAATCTTCCAGGAGTTGCAATTACAATATCTACACCTTTTTTTAAGAGAGAAATTTGTGGATTTATTCCAACTCCACCAAAAATAACAGCTGATTTAAAAGGAAGATATTTCCCATAAGTTTCAACACTTTGAGCAACTTGCGCTGCTAATTCTCTTGTTGGAGTTAAAATCAAAGCTCTAACATGAGATTTTTTATCTTTTGAATAAGAAGTTTTTAATCTTTGTAATAATGGAAGTGTGAATCCTGCTGTTTTTCCAGTACCTGTTTGAGCACCTGCTAAAACATCTTTTTTTGATAAAATTACAGGAATTGATTTTGATTGAATTGGCGTTGGCGTTGTATAACCCTCTTCTTTAATTGCACGAAGAATCTCTTTACATAAGCCTAGATTTTGAAATGACATATTTACCTTTTTATTTTCATTGTATCATAATCCAAGATTTTTGGCTATACTGCTGATTCTACAAAGAAAAACTTACAAAGAAAGAACAAAAAAATCAATGAATTTATTATCAAAAAATAGCCCCCTAGAAGAATCAATAACAAAAATGAAAAATATTTTAAAAGATGTAGGTTGTGAAGCATCATTTTCACAAGAAAAACACCCTTTAGAAAACTGCTTTTCTGTAAATTTAGCTTCAAATGAAGCACCAAATCATATCTATTCAAATGGAAAAGGAACAATCTCTGACGCTTCAATAGCAAGTGCTTATGGAGAATACATCGAAAGATTACAAACTAACAACTTTTTTATAGATTTTCACTTACCAAATAGAAAATATTATCCAGATGAAATAGCTTTTGATTTTGATGGTGATTACTTAAATGATGAACTAAGAAAAGTATATAATCCAAATGGTGAACTTGAACCAAAAGATTTAATAGATTTTAATAGCGATTATATGGACAAAATTGTAGCTTTACCATTTATCAAACAATCAACAAATGAAAAAACATATATTCCTATAAATATTTTAAGTAATCTTTTTGCAAGTAACGGTCTTGCAACTGGAAATACAGCAAATGAAGCAAAAGTTCAAGCTTTAAGTGAAATATTTGAAAGATATGTAAAAATCAAAATTATTAAAGAGGGATTATCTCTTCCAAAATTTCCTGATGAAATTATAAAATCATTTCCAAAAGTTTATAAAGACGCTCAAACTCTTAGAGATTTAGGTTATATAATCGAAATTTTAGATTCAAGTCTTGGTGGAGTTTTCCCTGTTACAGCTATTTCACTTATAAATCCAAAAAATAATACTTTATTTGTATCTTTTGGAGCTCATCCAATTTTAGAAGTAAGTTTAGAGCGAACTATGACTGAACTTATGCAAGGAAGAGATTTAGACAATCTTGATGCTTTTGAAGTTCCTACTTTTGATATGGAACTTGTGAGTGATTATTTTAATGTTGAAGCACATTTTATTGATTCTAATGGAAAACTTGGATTTCCATTTTTATGTGCTAAAAAAAGCTTTGAATATTTCCCATGGAAATATAAAGGTGTTGGAAGTGACGAAGAATACGCTTTTTTAATTGATATTTTAAACTCTCAAAATAAAGAGATGTATTTAAGAGAATATACATATTTAGATTTCTATTCTTGTCAGATGATAGTTCCAGATTTTTCAGAAGTTTATCCAATAGATGATATGGTTTATAACAATAAAAATAATGGAAAATTAATCAGAGATATGATTTTAAACTTTGAAAAATATGATATTAATGATATTTTAGACGAAATTGATAGCCTTGATAATTCACTAAATATCCAACTTTATATTGGTGTTATTTTTGAAGAAAATTTCACTATGGGAGATTTTAAAGCCCAAATGCTACTTCTTTTAGAAGAGTATGATGATGCTTTAGAAATCTTAGAATTTGGAAATAATAAATTAGGTCATCTAGTTGCTCAACTTATTAGAATGCAAAATGATGAATTAAATTGGGAAGATTATGAAAGTGCTTTAAATGATGTTTATGGAAAAGAAAAAATTGAAAAAGCAGTAAATATAATCGAAGGAAAAGAGTTTTTAATCAACAGAACTTTACATAAACATTACAACAATATGCTAAGTATGTTCGATAAACTTGAAGTAAAAAAATTGGCTTATTATAAAAATTAATTGGTTATAATTTAAAAAAAGTGCAACTCGTTGCACTCTTTAGGGTTTGTTTCTTTAGATGGAATTTATTTCCATCGCTAAAAGAAATTAAAATATAGAAAAGTCCCTTTTTAAATGGGACATTTAAAAAGGAAAAAAATGCAATATGTAGAAACATCAAATAAAAGTGTTGAAGAAGTTGTAGAAAAAATCAAAGAAGTTTGTCCAAAATATAAATTTGGAATTCAACATATTCATAATATAACTGAAACTTTAAAATCTAAAGGGATAGAGTTTGAAAAAGAGTGTCAAATATTGGATATTTGTAATCCAATTATTGCTGAAAAATTTTTAAGTGAAGATATGTCTCTTTCTATAATCATGCCTTGTAAAATCTCTGTTTATTCAGAAAATGGTGAAACTATTATTGCTATGAACTCATTAGTTCAACTAGTTGATGATATAAATCCTGATTTAATAGAACTTGCACAAGAAGTTCAAGAACAACTTTTAGAAATTATTGATGAAGTGAAATAATGTACACACCCATTTCATGTGAATTTTTTGACCAATTAAATGTAGCAATGCAAAGAAAAATTCCTTCTACTTTTATCTATTTAGAAAATGAAGAAAAGAAAACTCTTAAGGGTTTGATAAAAACCATGAGTGTAATTGATGGAATTGAGTATGTTATTTTAAACTCAAATGAGCAATTAAGACTTGATACGGTTTTGACTTTTAATGGAAGAAGACATAAAGAAGAGTAAGAGAGCTTAGAAATCATTCACTATCAATTTCTAAAAGAAGTTTATAAATTTGTTTTTTTATTCTATTTCTTTCAAATTCAAGTAATATTTCTTCAAATTTCTCTAATTCTTTATGTTTATCACTTAAAAGTTTTAGTTTAGAATATTCAATCAAAATTAACTCACAATTTTCTGTAAGATAAAAAGTTCGTTTAGATTTTTCTTTTTTTACTAATTTACTATAATCTGATACAAAACAAAATGAATAATCAAAGAACATCATATTTTTTTTATAATTATAAAAATCTAACTTTTGATTTGAATCTAAAGTTACTTTTATATGCCCAGAATTAATAAAATATATAAAATTATTTAAATCTAATACATCATTTTGAGAATAAGTTTGTATTTGTAGAATTGATTCCAATGAATACCAAACTTTTTCATGTTGAGATATGTATTTTCGAATAAATTCTCTCAATCCAATTAATTTAATATTTATTTTATTTAATCTTTTATACATCTAACGGAAAATCCTGCTGTTTTATATATCGTACTTATTCCTTTATAATTTGGATTAAATATTAGAAAATATGCATAAGAATTTGAAACATCTTTCGTCCAGTAATTACCATATAATCCCTCACATAAGATATTACTACTACTATTATTATTTAATTTATAACCTGCCATAGTTAACTTTAAATCATTATTGTTATCATTTAAAATTAAACCTGCATTAAATTCATTTTCAAATTCTACTTTAGTTGGTAATCTCCAGCCATTAGGACAAACATTATTTATACTATCAACATTATCCCATAATTTATCATTCTTATTAACCCTCCAATCAAAAGGATATTTATTTGAAATTATATGAAAGTTATGAGTTGGATTATCTGATGGATAATTCATATTTACAGATAATTCTTGCTTATTTCTAAACTCATGACCATCAGATTTTCTGCCCCATTGAAATAAATTTCCATAAGCATCTACATCTACTATAGATTTTGCTTGTTTAAAAAGATTACCATATAAATAAATATTATTTATATCTGAGTATTTTGCACCAAGATTATTATTTAACCAAATTTTACCTGTAATAGGACTCACTATTGGATAATATACAAAATTATGACTTTGTATATTTCCTGCATTATCTCTTTTCTTATACATTTTATCTTTTATACCAGAGATTACTTTTATTTCAAGCACTCCATATTGATTATATAAAAAATTTCGAGGATAAGTAAACTCTGCCAATGTGTATCCATCGTCTTTTTCAATTTCTAATTGCTTAGTTTTAAATTTATTATCATGAATACTTGATTCTTTATCATCAATTTCTAAAGTTGCATTTATATATCCATTTCCACTTAAGCCAAATTGTTTTGGATAAGAAAGTATAAGTTTTGCATTATGTTCATTCTCACTTGAATAATTATTATTCAAAGTTACTACTTGTTTGTATTCATCTAAATCTACTTTTTTAGAGCTACTTATATAATAAGGAATTTTAATTTGGTGATTAGTATTAATATCAATATTTCCTTCTATATTAATCTTATATTTTAAATCATTTATCGAAATTATGTAGGAAGTTAATCGCTCTTCAATATATGTATTTTGGAAATACTTTTCAATCTTTGTAAAATTAATATAAAATTCAAAAATTATTTTTGAAATGAAAATTCCAAGTATTATATAAATAACTTTTTTCATTTTCTACTCATAGTATTCAAACAATTAGATATATTCTCAAGTATTTCATATATTATTTTATATTCTAGTATTCTAATATTTTTAGAATCTCTTAAAAGAGAAAAAGAAATATTTAAGAATTCTATATCACCCCTTAATATAATTAATAATTCTTTATCATTTAAATTATTTTCATCTAGATAAAAATATGTTAAATGATAAATTAATTTTTGCATAAAAGATGTATTTGTTAAATATTTAATTACAGGTTTTTTATTTACATAAATAATTTCAGGTATAACTTTATAATTATTATCTATTAATCTATCTCTTAATATTATAGGAATATTCTTATATTTCAATTTATATAAATTCTTCTTATAATAAATTTTATACAAATTATAAAATAACACTTTTTTTTCTAAGATTTCATCATTACTAAATAAATTACTCAAAATTATAAACCTTATTCTTAATTTTATTCATATATTCTATTTTAAATAGAATAATTCATTTAACATATTAATTATATCATATATTTTATATTATAAATATATTCTTTTATGTTAAATAGATTAATTAAGATTATTTTTTATACATATACTATAAAAATACTCAGTATAATTATCAAAAAATGATTAAAAAGGATAAAAATGGAAGTCTATGAAAAGATAAATGAAATTTTAAAAAATAACAATTTATCAAAAAAAGCTTTTTCATTAAAACTTATTGAATTGGAACCAAAATTAAGAAATACAGGAGAAGTTCCAACTATTAATGCTTTATATTCATATTTAAGTGGTGATGTATCTCTTAGAGTTGAATTGATTCCTTATATTGCAGAAGTATTAGATATTCCAGAACAAATATTATTTGATGATAGTAATCGTGCTAGGATGAAAATATTAAAATACATTATAGAGGATA
>ERZ724518.994-NODE-994-length-12584-cov-11.143427_pt1 | contig 12584 bp, 9 predicted proteins | sample MGYA00376051_ERZ724518 | MGnify/ENA primary metagenome ERZ724518 (study PRJEB28724, sample SAMN07190885) | wastewater metagenome | isolation source: influent of sewage treatment plant in Hong Hong | place: Hong Kong | collected 2016-03-17 ... | reverse complement strand
TTGTTAAAAAATTTGCTTATGGTATTCCAACACCTAGAATTCCTTGGCTTGAAATTAAAGTTTTACCTGATTTCAATGGTAATGGACATTTAATAGAAGGTGAAAGACCAAAAAGAGGTGATATTGTTGTATTTAGATATCCTAAAAACGACAATATTCACTATGTAAAAAGAGCTGTTGCGACTGGTGGAGATATGGTTGCACTTAAAAATAAACATCTATATATCCATCCTAAAGAAGGTAATGAATTTGTAAAAGCAAATTATCCAAAAGAGAGTATTGTTGAAGTTGGAGATAAACTATGGGTAATGGAGCCATATAGCAAAGATCATCCAGGAATTCACAATGATGATAATATTATTGATAATGGATTAAATCCAAAAGAATTATTCAATATGATGCCTATACTTGTTCCAGAAGATGAAACATTTATGATGGGTGATAATAGAGACCATTCTAATGATTCAAGATTTTGGGGAACTGTTCCTTATAAAGATATCGTAGGAACACCTTGGTTTATCTATTTTTCTTGGGATGATAATAAAGAAATCAGATGGGATAGGGTTTTAAAAACTGTTGAAAGTTTAGAAAAAACAGTTGATTTTGAAAAACTTAAAAAAATTGAACAAGAAAAAGGAATCTATTAATGAAATATTTTATTGCAGCTGATCATGCAGGAATTGATATAAAAGCTTATGTAAAAGAACTTTTTGAAGAAAGAGGTCACGAAGTAATAGACTTAGGACCTTTTAGCAAAGATAGAGTTGATTATCCTGATTATGCAGCGAAAGTTTGTAAAAAAGTACTAGAAGAGCAAGGTAGTATGGGAATTTTAATTTGTGGTTCAGGGCTTGGAATGAGTATGGCTGCAAATAAATTTGATGGTATTAGAGCTGCACTTTGTCATAATGAATATAGTGCAAGAATGGCAAGAAAACACAATGATGCCAATATTATTTGCTTAGGTGAAAGAGTTAGTGGTTATGGAATGATTGAAGCTATCATCAAATCTTGGGATAAAGCTGAGTTTGAAGGTGGAAGACATGCTGGACGTGTTGAAAAAATAAATGCTTTAGGTAAAACTGGAAGTTGCAGAGGATAAAATGAGCGATTGGCAAGTATATTTAATGATGTCTATAGTTGTAGGTTTAATGTTACTTGGAAAGAAAATGATGTTTTTTGATGATACTAAAAAAAATAAGTAAGGATAAGAATTGATAAATCCAACGATTATAGATTATATTTTCTCATCAGCTTCAATTCAAAGGTGGAATGATTATCCAAGAATGGTTGAACTTGTAGAACTTGATAAACAAGCACATAAATTTATAATTGCTTATTTTATAGCAAAACTTGAAACTGATATAAACTACACTCATCTAATAGAAGCTGGTATTTTTGAGTTTTTAAGACGCGTGGTAGTAACAGATATAAGACCTGATGTTTTTAGAAAAGCTTTACAAAAAAAATCACGTGAGATTAATTCTTGGGTTATTTCTAAACTTACTCCTTCACTAAAAGATATTGATAATGGAAACTTCTTACAAAAATTTGAAGAGTATTTATCTAATTCTGAAATGTATAAAAAAGAGAGATTCATATTAAAAGCTGCTTCATATCTTGCAACAAAATGGGAATTTTCTATCGTTTACCAAACAAGCCAATTTTTAAATGATATTGAAGATGTTAAAAAAAGTGTTGATGAAGAAATAGAAGATTATTATGAATTAATTGGGGTGAGAAAAATTGCTCTAAATAAAAAACTTGGAAAAATCATAGATTTAAGTGGAAGACTAAGATTTCAAAAAAGATGGGCACAAACTCCTAGAATTCCTGAAACATCAGTTCTTGGACATATGCTTACAGTTGCTATTTTTGGATACTTCTTCTCAATAGAAGTAAATGCTTGTGATAAAAGATTACAAAACAACTTTTTCACTGCCCTATTTCATGATTTACCAGAAGCACTAACAAGAGATATTATTACTCCTGTAAAATATTGTGTAGATGAGTTATCAGAAATTATTGCAGAATATGAAATAGAAAAAATAGAAGACGATATTTTGCCAAATATTCCAGAAGTTTTACATGATGAATTCTCTTATATTTTAGGACTTTATGATGGAATAAAAGAAGAATTCCAAAATAAAATTTATGAAGATAAAATTCAAATAGTTGATGATATTTCAAAATATAACTCAAACAAATATAATGCCATTGATGGTCTTGCACTTAAACAATGCGATAAATTATCGGCTTTTGTGGAAGCTAGTTTATCTATCTCTCATGGAATAAAATCAAAAGAGTTGATAAGTGGTAAAAAAGAGATTTTAAAAGGTTTAAAAGAGGTTCAAGGGGTTGATTTTAAAGCTATCGCTACACAAATTGATTATGAATTTGGAACAACTGGACAAACTCAAGTTCGAATTGATTTTGATTAAAATATAGCTTTAGAAGCTATATTTTAAATTTACGTATCCGTATCTTCCTGGGTCGTTAAATAATACTCTTTCTGAATTAACTGTTGCATATGTAATGTCTTGATATGTATTTGTTGAATTATAAACTTTATCAAACACATTATCAACACCTAAAGTTAAACCAATATTTTTATGTAATTGATTTGTATATTTTAAATTAAATAGTGCATATCCACCCAATTCTTGTTCTTTTGCAGAACTATCAAAATCATCCCAACTATCAACTGCTACAACCTCTGCTGTATATTTTGATTTGTCAATTTCATAGTTTAATGCTAAATTAGCTTTTAATGGTGGAATTTCTGCTAAATCTTTATCAGTATAATTTCCATCTTTTTTACCTCTTTGGTAAGCCATACCATAATCAACTGAAAAATGTTCAGTCATACCATATAATCCGCTTACATCTAAACCATAAATTTTTGCATCTATATTTTTAAATGTTCCTGTATTATAAATATAATCTTTTAACTCAGAATAAAACAATTTAGGTTTAATTTTAAATGTACCAATAGTTTTATCAAATCCTAAATCTGCTTCATAATTTTTTGTATCATCAAGTGCTGAATTTCCTGTACTTGAATAAAGTTCTCTAGCATCTGGAACTCTTGAAGATTTTCCAACTCCTGCAAAATATTTCATCTTTTCATCAACATTATAGATACCAAAAATATTTGCATTTAATCCAACATAATTTTTATCTGTTTTTGTAGCATCTGATGAGTCAACATCTGTATAATCATATCTAGTTCCTACTTCTAAATCTAATTTACCAAATGATTTTTCAACTTTTGAAAAGATTGCTTTATTTGTAGTATCTGTTGAAGCTAAAGATATAGTTCTTCCTGTTATAGCACCTGTTGCTACATTTGTAGTATATGATTCACCTTTCCAATTTCTAACACTTGTATCAAGTCCAATAGTTACTAAACTATCAGCAACTTCAAAACTATTTTTAATCTTTTCTCCATTTGCAGATGTTTTATACTGAGCAGTCATATAACTTGATGCTCCACTATTTCTAAGTTTTGTGCTCATTGGATGATCAACATTTGAATAGTAATAATCCAAATTTAACTCTTTTGAAAATTTTCCTAAATTTCTAGTTGTATATCCAACTGTATAGATATTTGAATCATCATAATCAGCATCCATAGTACCAGTTGGATAAAGTACATTATCACTTCTATTAGCTGTATATGATAGTTTAATTTCTGAATCATCAGTAATATTGTACTGTCCTTTTGTAAGAAGTGTTTTTTTCTCATAAGCTCTTTGATTTGGATTTATATATGTAGCATTTGTTGCAGGCATCATTGGATTCATAGTATTTGGTAATGCTGTCATTCCTTTTTTTACTTGTTGTTCATAAAAAGTATCACCATTTCCATCTTTATATTGGTCACTCTCTTCTGTTGATGTTGAAACTAAAAGTTTTAATTTATCTGTTCCACCACTTACTGTTGCACTTGCTTTTTTATATCCAAAACTTCCAGCATTTAAATTTACTTCACCATGAACATCTTTTGTTGGTTCTTTTGTTTCAACTTTTACAAGTCCACTTAAAGTTCCAAAATTTTCCACATCATAAGGACCTTCAATTACTTTTACACTTTTTATATTATTTGTTAATACATGTGAAGTTGGTGGATCCATTCTATTTGGACATGCACCATGAACTTTTGCATCATCTAAAAGAATATTAATATTATCTTTTTTTTGCCCTCTTAAAATAATATCATTTGCTATTCCACTTCTTCTTACAATTGAAATTGATGGTACATTTTTACTTAAAGCATCAGCTAAATCAGCACTTTTGATTTGATCTTCACTTACATCTGTAACCTCTACTGAATTTACTTTTTCAACAACACTGATTTTTTCTAAGTTTGCAGTTTCACTTGCATTTAATAGCATCGCAGTTGCCACAAGTGATAAAGAAAGAATTTTTTTCATCTAAGTTCCCTATGAATAATTTTTTTGAATTATTACAAAGGCGTGTTAATTTTGTGTTAATTACTAAAAATTGTTATTAATAAACTCTTTACACTCAAATTTTTCTTTATTAATTCTAGTTTCATCCCAAGATAAGAGCATAGCCATTTCATCACAAACAATATCAACACAAGCAAGTGCTAATTTTTTATTTACAAAACAAAGCCCTACTCTTCTTGAAAGAAAATCTATAGGCTTTTGAACAAATTCATAATTTATACAATAAGCAATTTCAGCTTTTAAATATGGTAATTTTGGATGAATAAGTTCAAAATTATCTTTTTCATTTGCTATATTTAAAATCTGTGTGCAAGAACTTCCATATATGGTTTTTAAAGACTCTTTTGTAGCTTTTGAGATTGGGTAAAAATTCATAAGCTTATCTAGTTCATTTTCATTTGAGTTATTTCCAAGAAGTTTATATTTTTTTGTTTCACACTCTTTTAATTTTTCTATTAACTGCTTATTTTCTAAAAAATCAACCAATTCTTGACCCATTTTTCTATATGTTGTCCATTTCCCACCAACTATTGTTACTAAACCATTTTTTGAAGTTGTAATAATATGCTCTCGTACTAATTGTTGTGTTTCATTTTTATTTTCATTTTTTACCAATGGTCTTATGCCACTCCAAGAAGATAATATATCCTCTTTTTTTATAGCTTTTTCAAAATAGCTATTTATCTCATTTAATAAAAACTCTATCTCTTTTTCTTTAGCTTTTGGATTTTCCTCATAAACAGTTGGATTATCTGTTGTTCCAATTAAAAAATGATTTAAATAAGGTAAAAGAAAAATCACCCTACCATCACTTGTATTTGGTATTAAAATTCCTTCATTGATATTGAATAAATCTTTTGAAACTACTATATGCGTTCCACTACTTAAAGCTAAAATCTCTTTTGATTCTTTATCATCAAGTGTTCTTATATTATCTGCATTTGCACCTGTTGCATTTATAACAACTTTTGCATTTATTTCATAAGTTTGATTTTGCATTTTATCAAAATATTTTACACCACAAATTTTGTAATTTTTATCATATAAAAATTCTCTTACCTCACAATAATTTTTCACTTCACAACCATTTTGTTGTGCAGTTTGTAATAAAGAAATTACCATTCTTATATCAATAAAACTTCCATCATAAAAAGATAACATTCCTTTTAAATTTTCTTGTTTTATATTTGAAAAAAATAGAGTGCTAACAACTTTATTAAAAAAATGGTTTTTTCCTAAGCTTTTATTTTTGGCAATTAATTTATATATTAAAATTCCAAAATAAGTGTAGATAAGATTAAAATAAGAGTATATTGGAATATTTATCTTTATTTTTTTTGAAAAGAATGGACTGTTTCTTAGAAAAATTGATCTTTCATTTAAGCCCTCTTTTACTAAATTATATTGGGAATTATCTAGCTCTTTTATAGCCTTTTCAAGATATCTTATTCCTCCATGAACCAACTTTGAGCTTTTAGAACTAGCACCACTTGCAAAATCATTTTTTTCAAGTAATAAAACTTTATGACCTCGAAGTGTCACATCAAGTGCAATTCCACTACCAACTGCTCCACCACCAATAATGATAATGTCATAAATCTTGCTATCTAAATTCATATGCTCTCCTTTGGAGAAGTTTTTTTATGCTGGTTTAAATCCACTTTTACTTTTGCAAACCTGTGGAAAATAACATTTGTCACACTCAGGCTTTACAGCTTTACAAATATATCTTCCAAACAAAACCATAGCTTGATGAAAAATATGTAAATCATGCCCTTTTAGTTTTTTTACCAAATCAGCTTCTGTTATATCAACTGTTTTTCCATCACTAAGTCCAAGTCTATGAGAAACTCTAAAAACATGGGTATCAACAGCCATAAGATTTGCTTGTTCAAACTCAATCATAAAAACATTTGCTGTTTTATTTCCAACCCCTGCAAGTTTCATAAGCTTTTTTTGGTCATGTGGTATCTCTCCATCATAATCCATTAGTACACTTTGAGCCATTTTGATAATATTTTTTGATTTGTTATTAAAAAATGAACATGTATTTAGCAATGCTTTTACATCTTCTAAGTCTGCCACTGCCAATTCTTTTACACTTGGATACTTTGCAAATAAAGCAGGAGTTATAATATTTACCCTTTTATCTGTACATTGAGCAGAAAGTATGATGGCAATTAATAACTCATAATCATTTGTATAGTTTAGCTCTGTAACTGCATCACTATAATTTTCTATAAAGGCTTGTTTGATTATCTCAATATCTTGTTTTGTTGCTTTTTTCATCTATATCTCTTTTATTTTTGCTATTTCATCTCGAAGTCTAATAGCCTCTTCAAAATTCAGATCTTGTGCTGCTTTTTTCATTCTATTGTTTAGTTCAATTAATATTTTCTTTCTTTCAGCAGCTGGCATCTTTTCAAGTTTTTGTTTTTTCCATGCCACATCGTCGTACTCTTCAAGTTTTAGATTTTCATCTAATTTTCTTTTTGTAGATTTTGGAGTTATGCCATTTGCAATATTATGTTCTTCTTGAAGTTTTCTTCTTCTGTTTGTTTCATCAATGGCAAACTGCATTGAAGCTGTAATTTTTTTAGCAAATAAAATAACTCTTCCATTTTCATTTCTTGCAGCTCTTCCAATTGTTTGAATAAGAGACGTTTTACTTCTTAAAAATCCTTCTTTATCAGCATCTAAAATAGCCACTAGTGAAGTCTCTGGTATATCCAAACCTTCTCTTAAAAGATTTATTCCTATTAGCACATCAAAAGTTCCAAGTCTTAACTCTCTTATAATTTGATTTCTCTCTATTGCATCAATTTCACTATGCATATATTTTACTTTTATTCCCAAATCTGCATAATAAGATGCAAGTTCTTCTGCCATTTTTTTAGTTAAAACTGTCACTAAAACTCTTTCATTCTTAGCTATAACTTTTTTTATTTCATCGTGAAGTTTTTCTACTTGAAATTCACTATCCACAATATCAATAATCGGATCAAGAAGTCCTGTTGGTCGAATGATTTGCTCTGCTACAACTGAACTCATCTCCAGTTCTAACTCATTTGGAGTTGCACTTACAAAAACATAATGAGGTGCTTTATTTATAAACTCATCAAACTTTAAAGGTCTATTATCAAGTGCAGATGGAAGTCTAAATCCATACTCCACAAGTACCTCTTTTCTACTTCTATCTGCTGCGTGCATTCCTCGAAATTGTGAAAGTGACACATGAGACTCATCAACAACAAGTAAAAAATCCTTACCCATTTGCTCAAAATAATCTAAAAGTGAATATGGTGTTTCACCAGGTTTTTGACCTGTAAGATGTCTGGCATAGTTTTCTATACCCTTACACATACCAGTTCCCTCAATCATTTCTAGATCAAACTCAACTCTTTGTTTTAGTCTTTGATACTCCACGAGTTTTTGCTCTTTTTGGAAAAACTCTAGTCTGTCATCAAGTTCTTCTTCTATTTGTTTTACAGCAGTTGCTAGTTTGTCATTTGAAACAACGAAAGGATTTACAGAATATATGATTACTTCATCTAAATCTTTTACTCTATTGTTTGTAAGATGTTCATGTTTTGAAATAGACTCTACCTCATCACCCAAAAACTCAACTCTTATGAACTCATCTTCAAAATAAGCAGGGAAAATATCGATTACATCTCCATTTACTCTAAAATCTGCCCTATCAAAAAACTTATCATTTCTTTTATAACCCATCTCAACAAGCTTCAATAAAAACTGCTTTTGAGAGTACTCAAAGCCAACTTCTATTCGCTGAACCATTGCTTTATATTCGCTTGGATTTCCCAAACCATAGTTAGCTGAAACTGAAGCTATTACAATAACATCATCAAACGATAGAAGTGAGGCTGTGGCACTTAGTCGCAGTCGTTCTAACTCTTCATTTATAGAGCTATCTTTTTCTATAAACAAATCACTTCTTGGGATATAAGCCTCAGGCTGATAATAATCATAGTAAGAGATAAAATACTCCACATGATTGTTTGGGAAAAATTGTTTAAATTCACTATATAGCTGTGCTGCTAGGGTTTTATTATGTGTCATAATAAGAGTTGGCTTTTGTACTTCTTCTATAACTTTAGCGATAGTATAAGTCTTTCCACTTCCAGTTACTCCTAAAAGTGTATTATATTTATTTCCATTTTTTATACTATTACTTAACTCTTTTATTGCTTTTGGTTGGTCTCCACTTGGAGAATATTCTGATTGAACTATAAATTTACTCATAGGATAAATTATATCTTATTTGTGTTTATGATGTGTTTTATATTGCATTTTGAGATGTTTTTGATGATTTAGCCCTTAAAACCATCTTTAAGTATCTTCTCTATCTCATAAGCAGGAATAGGCTTTGAGTAAAAATATCCTTGAATATTCTCACAACCATTTTCAACTAAAAAATCTCTTTGCTCTTTAGTCTCTACACCTTCTGCTATAACTCTAAGACGTAAACTTTTTGCAAGTGCGATAACAGCTCTTGAAATTCCAATATCTTCTTCATCTTCTGGTAATCCTCTTACAAAGGCTTGGTCTATTTTGAGTTTATTAATTGGTAGTTTTTTAAGATAGGCTAATGACGAATACCCTGTTCCGAAGTCATCAACTGCTAATTCTATTCCTAAATTACTAACTCGCTGAAGTATTTCTATAGCTTCTTCTGGATGGGACATAATCTGACCTTCTGTAACTTCAAGTTCTAACCACTCAGATTTGCAATTTGTCTCTTTCATCAAACTTTGAAATGTATCTATAAAATCATTTTGTTTTAACTGCTTAACTGCAAGGTTCATTGCAAGAATTCCAGGATTTAATCCATCTTTATACCATTGTGACACTTGATTCATTGCTGTTTTCATAACATATCTATCAAGCTCAACTATAAGCCCTGTTGATTCTGCAAGAGGTATAAATTTAGCTGGAGAAACAATACCCATTGTAGGATGTTTCCATCGTACAAGTGCCTCCATACCTATGAGTTGATTCGTCAAACCGTTTATTTGTGGTTGATAATAAACTATAAACTCTTCATTTTTAATACCACTTCTCATGGCTGTTTCCATTACTATTCTTTCAAATGCCAACTCTGTCATCTCTGAACTATAGTATTGATAGTTATTTCTTCCTTCATCTTTTGCTTTATACATTGCAGAATCTGCAAACTTTAAAAGACTTTGTGGATCTAATCCATCATCAGGATAGATACTTATTCCAATACTACTTGAAATATATAACTCATTCTCTTCAATTTGGACAGCTTTAGATAAAGATTCTAAAATTTTGCTTGCTACTAATGAAGCATCTTGAGAATGAGATAACTCCTCTAATATCATAGTAAATTCATCCCCTCCTAATCTGGCAATAGTATCCTCTTTTCGAATAATCTCTTTTAATCTTTTACTAACTGTTTTTAAAATTTTATCACCTACTTCATGTCCTAAAGAATCATTAATCTCTTTAAAGTGATCTAGGTCTAAAAACAACACTGCTACTTTTGTATTCTTACGATTTGCCATTTGTATAGATTGTTCTAATCTATCATTAAATAAAATCCTATTTGGTAAATCTGTTAGGGCATCATGATGAGCTTGATGATCTAGAATATTCCTTTGTTTTCTTAACTCTTCTTGAATTTTTAAATGGTCTGTTATATCATGACCTATTTCAACAACAGCGTATATCTCATTATTTTTATCATATAAAGGGGTAGTTATTAGCTCAACAAAATTCTCTTTTCCCTCTTTATCTAAATATTTGTGAATCATTTTTACACGCTGTTTTTTATTAAAAGTATCTATTAAAGGACAAGATTGCTCAACTTTATTACATGAACTATTTAGATTGTGTGATAACTCATAACATTTTGGATGTTCTTTATCCTCAATAATACGATAATGATTATGCTTCATTGCATAATCATTTGCAAGTAAAACATTATAGTTTTTATCAATCACCATCACTGATTCATTTAAACCATTTATAATACTTTGTAAAAAATGATGTTGTTTTTCAAGCTCAATATTTTTTTCTTCCACTTCTTTTGATAAAAGCTGTGATTGTAATTCAATTTTTTCTTTTTTGTGTCTAGAATTTAGTAACATCAAAGCTAAAAAAACTCCCAAAAGTGATAAAAATACAAATGTTAATAGTGATTTTTGAAAGAAATATATATCTTTTAAACTAATTTCATCTAATGGGTAGAAAAGAACAATGTAAGCCATATCTTCGCCATTTATATCTTTTTGTCTATAAATGGTAATAAATTTATTGTTTTTATTATCAATAATGTAATTATCTTTACTCTGAATTAACTTTTCTGTACCATATTTTTCAATATAGTCTTGATTTTGTTTAGAAGCATTTAAATTCGCCACATAATAATCACCAACAAACATCTTAGTATAAGGCTCTTTAATTTGCTTTTTATAAGATTTATCAACTAACATAACTGGCTCAAAACCATTATTTTGTAGTTGTTTAGCTATTGAATTAAACTTTGTAATCACTTCAATAGTTCCCATGTAAATATCATCTTTAAACATCGGTACCATAGATTTAAAAGTTATGTCATATATACCAGCACTTATTGTTGATCTAATTTTTGGATTTTTTATCATCTCAACTATATCTTTACGTACTTTTGTTAAATCATCTCCTCTTTCTTTAGTCCAATTTCTATATATACTTATACCTTTATAATCAGAAATCTGAATCCATACATTTTTATATTCAGTGTTTTTATTTAATATTTCTGAAAAACTATCTAAATCGAAATCTGTCTTAGTCGAATTTACTATTGAATCCACATATCTTTTATCATGTGCTAAAGATAATGCAATAAATAAATTTGCTTCACTTTTTGCATCAATAAAATCTTTAGTAGTTGATTTTATTTTATCTGCAATGTTTGAATATTTTTCATTTATTAAAGAATCTGTTTTTATTTGTAAGAAATAGTTACTTATGAAAATAATAATAAAAAATATCAATATAAATAAAATTGTAATTTTATTATTTTTCATTTGTTATCCAAAGTTAGTATTAAATAAGCTCATATATTAGGCAATATTTAGGTTATTATATCAAAAATCAGATAATAATTCAGTCTCTTTTATGTATCCAAACTCTTCTAAAATTCAATCTTCTATATTAAATTTTGAGATTTTTTACTGTTTTTATAAATACCTTCTAAATTAATAATAATTTTATATGAATAAAATTATTTTTTTAAAATCTTTTTGGAAAAATTATCTAATAAAATTATTTTTGTGTTACAATGTAAATAAAAAATAAGAAGTTAAATTGGCAAGATTATTTATTTTCCCTATTTTAGGATTTGTATATTATCTAGTTGCTATATATGGTATGTTGATTTTCTCATTTCAACCTTCTAATATAACATTTTTATGGCTTCCTTTTGCACTTTCAGTTATTTTTATTCATCATTTTGGGATAAGAATTTTACCATTTATTTTTATGGGAAGTTTTTTTGCTAATCTTAATGGTATGGAAAATGGTGATTTATCTTTATCCATAATCCATACTTCTATATCAGCATTAGCTGATACGATTGCTCCTTATATTTCTAGTTTCCTTTTAAAAAAATATGTGGATGATAAATTTGATTCAATTAAAGGTTTTTTACCTTTTATTATGTATGGTGTTTTAATTCCTACATTTATTAGCAGTGTTATTATTTCTATTAATCTATTTTTTGGAAAGTATATCACTTTTGATAAGATTTTTTCATATATCTTATTATTAATATTTACCGATGGATTAGGATTAATTTTAATATATCCAATTTATAAATATTTCTCAAAAGCAGCCATTACTTTTAATGAAATTAAAATCGTTTCGCTTTTTAGTATTATTATTTTTTCTACAACTTATTTATCTTTTTCTTATCATTTTTTAATATTTTTACTTCCAGCAATAATGTTACTATTTGCATTTAAAATAAGAGGTGATATTGTTGCTTTTGTTTTATTATTTGTAGTTATTGAACTAATTGCTTTATCAGTGCATATAACGGAGTATTTGAACAGTGTTTCCAGAAATACTTGAACACTTTTC
>ERZ724518.977-NODE-977-length-12666-cov-9.072239_pt1 | contig 12666 bp, 12 predicted proteins | sample MGYA00376051_ERZ724518 | MGnify/ENA primary metagenome ERZ724518 (study PRJEB28724, sample SAMN07190885) | wastewater metagenome | isolation source: influent of sewage treatment plant in Hong Hong | place: Hong Kong | collected 2016-03-17 ... | reverse complement strand
GGCAGTACCTGCAAGGCCTGATTGACGGGCTGTGCGAGCTTTCCCTGAAAGACCCCCTGACAGGCTTGGCCAACCGCAGGCATTTTCGTGCGGTGCTGGAACGCGAAATTGACCGGGTGACGCGCTCTGGCGAAGCGGCACTGCTGCTGATGCTGGACATCGACCACTTCAAGAAGGTGAACGATGTGCACGGACACTCTGCGGGTGACCTGGTGCTGCAATCGGTAGCGCGCACCCTGAGCGCCTGTGTGCGTCCCATGGACACCCTGGCCCGTTACGGCGGTGAAGAGTTTGCGGTGGTGCTTCCCGCCTGCCAGTCGGCGTTTGGACACGTAGTTGCCGAGCGTATCCGCCGTGCCGTGGCCAACACGCCGATTCGGATCTCCCCCTCTGTCGAACTGAATGTCACCGTGAGCATTGGCGGCGCATTTGCGCTGCAATGGATCCGGTCTACCACCCTGCTGTGGATTGATCGGGCTGACAATCAGCTCTATCAGGCAAAATCGCAAGGACGCAACCGCGTGAGCATCGAGGAGCAGCCCGACAGCACTGTGAGTGCTGAAGAAAAGAGCTTGTTGTTTGGCCCGCTGTATTCTCCTTCGGGCTGGGGCGACCTGCCGCCCCCGCTGGATGCAACAGGCAGCGCCTACTGAAAGTTAGATGATGAGCGACGCGCTGTCCCCCCAACCCATGACGCCCAACGCAGCGCCCGTACAGGCCGGCCCTGTTGCGGGAGCGCGCATCATTGCCATCACAAGTGGCAAAGGTGGCGTCGGAAAAACCTTTGTTTCAGCCAACCTCGCGGCGGCGTTGACCCGCAGAGGCCAGCGCGTCTTGGTGTTGGACGCCGACCTCGGCCTCGCCAACCTGGACGTGGTGCTCAACCTGCACCCCAAGATCACGCTGCACGATGTGTTCACGGGCAAGGCACGACTGGAAGACGCCATCATCAAAGCCCCTGGCGGGTTTTCGGTGCTGCTGGCGGGCTCGGGCATGGTCGAGTACTCGCGCCTCACCCCCGAGGTGCGCAACCAGTTCCTGAGCGTCATCCAGGCGTTGACGCCCCAATACGACGTGGTGCTGCTGGACACCGGCGCTGGCATTTCCGACGTGGTGCTCTTTTCCGTATCGCTGGCTTCTGAAGTGCTGATCGTGGCAACGCCCGAGCCCACCTCGCTGACAGACGCCTACGCCGCCATCAAGGTGCTGGCCATGCAGCAACAGCGCCAGCATGTGCGCATGGTCATCAACCAGGCGGCGCGTCCGGGTGACGGGCGGGCCATTACCAGCCAGCTGCAGCAGGTGCTCGACCGCTTCGTCAGCACCCAATCGGGCCGCCCCGTGCGCTTGATCCACATGGGCGATATTCCTGCCGACCCATCGGTGCGTGATGCGGTGATGCGCCGCCAGCTCTTGCTGGTGAACACGCCCGGCTGCCCTGCGGCGCTGGCCATTTCGCAGCTGGCGAACAAGATCGAGACAGCGCTGCTGACCCCCACGGCATAATTCCTGCCGTGCTTTCCTGCCGGGCCGGGCTTCGTGCCCAGCGCCCGGTTGTTTGGGCTGCCAGCGCTTTCGACAACCACCCACCGGTTTCGGCAGAGCCGCCGCTCAGCCTGTTTACCCCCTTCCCGCCGTGACATCCGTACTCAATATCTCCTGCTACAAATTCGTGCCCCTGCCTGACGCAGCCGAGTTGCGCGAACGGCTCCACGCGCAGGCGGTGGCTGCGGGCCTGAAGGGCACGATCTTGCTGGCCGAAGAAGGCATCAACTTCTTTTTGGCGGGCACCGCCGAAGCAGTGCGGGGCTTTGTGGACGGCATGCGGGTGGACGAGCGCTTTGCCGACCTGGAGCCCAAGGAGAGTTGGTCCGACACGGTGCCATTTCGCAAGATGCTGGTCAAGGTCAAGCGCGAGATCATCCGCATGGACCACCCCACCATCCGCCCGGCGCAGGGGCGTGCCCCGTCGGTGGACCCAGCCACGCTGCACCGCTGGCTAGAACAAGGCCATGACGATGCCGGCCGCAAGGTGGTAACCCTGGATACGCGTAACGCATTCGAGGTGGACGCAGGGACGTTCGCCGATGCGATTGACTGGCGCATTGCCAAGTTCACGGAGTTTCCTGACGCCTTTCGTGCCCACAAGGCAGAGCTGCAGGACAAAACCGTGGTGAGCTTCTGCACCGGGGGCATTCGCTGCGAAAAGGCGGCCATCCTGATGCGGGAAGAAGGGCTGGAGCATGTCTACCAGCTTGAAGGCGGCATCCTCAAATACTTTGAACACACCGACGGAGCGCACTACCACGGCGGCTGCTTTGTGTTTGACGAGCGCACCGTGCTGGCGCCCGATCTTTCTGCACAGCCATCTGCCAAGGCTGGCGACGAAGATGCCAGTGCATCCAGTTGAATTTACTATCAAAAAGTGAGCTGCTTGCGCTTGTCAAATAAGCGCTAGAGCCACTTTTAACTCAAAACCTTTCAGGGCTTGAAACGGCGCTCGGGCAGCGGTATGGATTCCGTCTCGCCCGGCACATGGCCCATGCGCTGGGCCTCCCAGTCGTCGGCCGCCTGCACGATGCGTTCTTTGCGGGTGGAGACAAAATTCCACCAGATGTGCCGGCGCTGAAGCAAAGCGTCGCCGCCCACCAGCATGCAGCGCACGGCGCTGTCTCCCGCACGCAGCAGCATGGCATGGTCTGTGGGCAGCACCGTCAACGTCTGGGCGGCAAGCGTGACGCCGTCCAGGGCGACAGCAGCATCCACGGTGTACAAGCCCGCCTCTTGTGCCAAGCCCGCAGGCAACGCAAGCACCCCACCGGCAGGCAGCTGGATATCCAGGTACAGAGCCGGCGCCAGGCTGACCACCGGCGACTGCTGCCCCCACGCCTGGCCGATGAGCACACGCACCGTGGCATCGCCCACTTGCAGCTGCGGTATGGCATCTGCGGGGGTGTGCACAAAGCTGGGCTCCGCCTCCTCTGCCTCTACCGGCAACGCCGCCCACAGCTGAATGCCGTGGTTCACATAGCTTGTCTGCGCCAGCGCTTGCGGGCGACGCTCGGAGTGCACGATGCCTTTGCCGGCCGTCATCCAGTTGATGGCGCCTGGCTCGATTTGCTGCACCGAGCCCAGACTGTCGCGGTGCATGATGGCGCCCGAGAACAGGTAGGTCACCGTGGCCAGGCCAATGTGCGGGTGCGGGCGCACATCGTGCTCTGACTCGGGCGTGACGGTGACCGGGCCAAAGTGATCAAAGAACAGAAACGGCCCGATGGATTGGCGCCCCATGGCAGGCAACAGCCTGCGCACCTTGAACCCGCCGCCCAGGTCTTTGTCGTGCGCCGTGATGGTTTGCATGGCTGCCATGGTGTTTGCCCTTTCTGTAGTGGCCCTGCCCCCATCCAGGGCCAGGGCAGATCAAGCCGGGGAGCGTCAGCCCTTGAGGCGCGCCGTGATGTCGGCCACCCGCTTGCCGTAGAGCTTGGCGGTGTCCAGGTCGCCCTGGGGAATTTCTGCCACAGACGCGTCAGATGGCGACTGCACCAGCAAGCCCACCGAACCGCCCAGGTTGTTCACATCGCTGCGCGTGGCGGCCTTGCTGTTGCTGGGCAACATGCCCAGGCTCACCCACACGCCACCATGTTGCGACGCCAGGGTTTGCAGCGCAATCAGCGTGACCTGCTTGTCGCCGCTGAAGCTGGCGCTGTTGGTAAAGCCACCAAACACCTTGTCTTGCCAGGCACGGGAAAACCACGCTTTGGATGACGCATCGGCAAACTTCTTGAACTGCCAGCTGGGGCCGCCCATGTAGGTGGGTGTGCCGAAGATGATGGCATCTGCGGCGTTGAGCGTTTCCCAGCCGCCTTCGGGCAGGTTGCCTTCGGCGTCAATCGCCAGCAACTGGGCATTTGCGCCATCGGCCACTTGCTGGGCGACGCGCTGGGTGTGGCCGTAGCCAGAGTGGTAAACCACAACGATTTGGGGCATCAAAAACTCCTGAAATCAACAGACCAATGTAAAAAGACTAAAAAGACGAGCGATCAGTTCGCCAGATCAAACACCAGCACTTCCGCATCCTGCCCGCCAGACAGCGAGACCTGCGTTTCATTTTCCAGCATCGCGGCGTCGCCCGCCTTCAGGCATTCGCCATTGACCATGACGGTACCGCGCACCAGTTGCACATAGCCCTTGCGCCCTGGCTGCATGGGCAAGGTGGCCGTCTCGTCACCGCTCAGCAAGCCCGCGTAAATGGCGGCATCGGCATGGATCAACACCGAGCCTTGCGCCCCATCGGGCGATGCCACCAGGCGCAGCCTGCCGCGCTTTTCGGCGTCGCTGAAGCTCTTTTGCTCGTAGCTGGGTGCAATGCCGCGCACATTGGGCTCGATCCAGATTTGCAGAAAGTGCGTGGTCTGCCCGGCTGCGTGGTTGAACTCGCTGTGCATCACGCCCGTGCCTGCACTCATGCGCTGCACGTCGCCGGGCGGAATGCCCTTGACGTTGCCCATGCTGTCCTTGTGGGCCAGTTCACCCGACAGCACGTAGCTGATGATCTCCATGTCGCGGTGGCCATGGGTGCCAAAGCCGGTGCCGGGCGCAATGCGGTCTTCGTTGATGACGCGCAGGTTGCCAAAGCCCATGTGGCGGGGGTCGTAGTAGCCGGCAAAAGAGAAGCTGTGGAAGGACTGCAGCCAGCCATGATCGGCATAGCCCCGGTCTTGTGATTTGCGAATCGTCAGCATGGTGATTGCTCCTTTCAATGCCTCCACTGTAGGACGCAAGGGGCTTGCACAGGCTCTGCCCGATTGATGGCATCATTCAAAACGCTTGAACAAAAATGAGCCGACCATGCAAAACGCTCGCGACGTCCTCACGCCGGACAGCCTGACCATGCTGCAGGTGATTGCCGAAGCCGGCAGCTTTGCCGCCGCCGCCCGGCAACTGGGGCTGGTGCCCAGCGCCCTCACCTACCGCGTTCGGCAGATCGAAGACGCGCTGGATGTGCTGCTGTTCGACCGCAGCGCCCGCCAGGCCAAGCCCACAGAGGCCGGGGCCGAGCTGCTGCGCGAGGGCGGCCGGCTGCTGCAGGACATTGATGCCGTGGCCAACCGCGTGCGCCGGGTGGCCACGGGCTGGGAGCCGCAGCTCACGCTGTCGATTGACGGGGTGATCTCTCCGCACACCATGCTGGAGCTGGTGGAGGCGTTTTACGCCATGTCGCCCCCCACCCGCCTGAAGCTGCGCGACGGCATCATGAGCGGCACGCGCGAGGCATTGACCTCGGGCCGGGCTGACCTGGCGATTGGCGTGTCCAACATCGCATCCGACGTGGCCGGGCTGCAGCAGGCACCACTGGGTGATCTGCTTTTCATCTACGTGGTGGCCCCCCACCACCCGCTGGCCAGCATGCCCGAGCCCATCACCGATGCCGTGATGTTGCGCCACCGGGCCGTGGCGGTGGCCGATTCGGCCCAGCGCGGGGGCATGACCATGGGCCTGCTGGGCGGGCAGGATGTGCTGACGGTGGACACCATGCAAGCCAAGGTGCAGGTGCAGTTGCGCGGCCTGGGCGGTGGCTTTTTGCCAGAACCCATGGTGCGCCCCTACCTGGAAGCCGGCCGCCTGGTGGCCAAGCGCGTGGCCCGCCCCGAGCGCCAGTTGCGCCTGCACTATGCCTGGGGCGGCCCGGGCTTCACGGCACCGGGGCGCGCGTTGCAGTGGTGGCTGCAGCAGTTGCAAAGCCCCACCACGCGCAAGGCCCTGCTGGAAAACCACCACCATTTTTGAGCCGCGACAGACCGGCGCGCGTGTAGAGTGGGTACCGTCCAGTATTCAACGTCGAACGTCACTTCCGCTGTCTCTGAACGTCTCTGAAAGGCAAACCATGAGCAAAACCGTTTCCCGCCCCTCCAAGCGGCCCCGACGCAACGACACCTCCACCCCGACGCCCGGCCCGCGCCACTTCGCCATCATCGGCGCAGGCATGGCCGGCATTGCGTGCGCCCGCACCCTGGTGCAGGCAGGCCACCGCGTCACGGTGTTCGAGCAGGCTGATGCGCCAGGGGGCCGCACGGCCACCGTGAACACAGTGTTCGGCTCGTTTGACATTGGCGCGCAATACTTCACCGTGCGCGACCCGCGCTTTGCCCGCGCCATCGACACCGTACCCGGGCTGTGCAAGCCCTGGAGCGCAAACAACGTCCGCGTGCTGGACGCCACCGGCCGCGTTACCTCGCAGGGCCTGCTGTCGCGCGAAGCGCACTGGGTGCCCAGCCCCGGCATGCAATCGCTGGTGGCTGCCTGGGCGCAGCCACTGCAACAGGCGGGTCAGGTACAGCTCAACACACAAGTGCAGCGCGTGGAGCGCGACAGCCTGAACCCCCAAGGCTGGCAATTGCGCACCCAAGGCTCGGATGGCTCCCAGCATGTGTATGCGGGATTTGATGCAGTGCTGTTCAGCCAGCCCGCCACGGCAGCGCAGGCGTTGCTGGTCAAGTCGGCCATTGACTGCACGCTGACCACGCCCCTGTCAAAGGTGGCCATGGCCCCCTGCTGGACGCTGACTTTGGCCTACCCCCAGGCCGTGCGGCCAGGGCTGACCACGCTGGGCCCCCAGTGGAACGTGGCGCGCAGCACCCACCACCGCATTGCCTGGCTGGCCCGCGAATCGTCCAAGCCCGGCCGCGGCACGGTGGAGCGCTGGACAGTGCAGGCCAACCCTGCCTGGTCGGCAGAACATCTGCAAGACGATGAAGCCCGCGTGCAAGCCAAGCTGCTCAAGGCCTTTGGCGAAGTCACCGGCCTGCGTGCCGAGCCAGCCCATGTGGCCCTGCACTGCTGGCCCTATGCGCAGACCACGCATCCACTGGGCCTGAGCCACCTGTGGGACGCCAGCATGGGCCTGGGTGCTTGCGGCGACTGGTGCCTGGGCCACCGCCTGGAAGACGCTTTCATCTCGGGCCTGGAACTGGCACTTGCCGTGAAATGAGTGGAGGGAGCGTGATGGGAGCCCTTCACCAGGGCTCCACAGCCCTTGCGTCCTCCCCCTGCAGCCGCGATGCGCCCCACGCACCCCGCCCCTACATCGGGCGCTTTGCGCCCTCACCCACGGGGCCGCTGCACGCAGGCTCGCTGGTCGCGGCGCTGGCCAGCTGGCTGGATGCCCGCGCGGCCAACGGCACCTGGCTGGTGCGCATTGAAGATGTGGACACGCCGCGCTGCATTCCCGGGGCGGACCAGACCATCCTGAGCCAGCTGGCCCAGTGCGGTCTGCACCCCGATGGGCCCGTCGTGTGGCAGTCTCAGCGCGGCGCGCTGTACCAGCAGGCGCTGGACTCGCTGATCGCACAACGCCTGGCCTACCCCTGCGCATGCTCCCGCAAGGAGATCGAAGCCGCCCAGCTCGCACTGGGTCACGCCAAAGAGCGCCACGCCGCCCTGCCCTACCCAGGCACTTGCCGCCAGGGCCTGCATGGCCGAAGCCCGCGCGCCTGGCGTTTCAATACGACCGACTTTTACCAAAAAGTGGCTCCAGCGCTTATTCCACAAGCGCCAGCAGCTATCAATTCAGAAGCAAACTTCCTGCCATGGAGGGATCGGCGGCTGGGCCTGCAAGTGCAAGACGTGGTCAGCGCCGTGGGCGACTTCGTTCTCAAGCGTGCAGACGGCCTGTGGGCGTACCAGCTGGCCGTGGTGGTGGACGACGCCGAGCAATCGGTCACCCACATCGTGCGCGGCGAAGACCTGGCCGACAACACCCCGCGCCAGATCCTGCTGCAAAAAGCACTGGGGCTGCCCACGCCTGTCTACCTGCACACCCCTCTGGTGCTGGATGTGAATGGCGAAAAACTCTCCAAACAAAACGGCGCGGCTGCGGTGGACCTGTCCAACCCGCTCATGGCGTTGAACCAGGCGGCACAGGCTCTGGGTTTACCCGCAGTGGCAGATTCACACCACATTTCGGTGTCCGATGCGCTTGCGCACTGGGTTCAGGCTTGGTCACGAATCTACAATGACGCACCGTGACCGATCAGAACAATATTTCCACCAGCGCAGAGCCTTCCGCTGCGCCACAAGCCGCTGGCGCTGCACCCGCTGGCGTGGCATTTCCCAAAACCATCAAGAGCTATGTGCGGCGCGCCGGCCGCACCACCACAGGGCAGGCCAAGGCCTTTGAAGACCTGGGCCCCCGCTTTTTGCTCAATTACCGGGCAGAGCCCTTCGACGCCACTGCCGCCTTTGGCCGCAATGCTCCGTTGATTCTGGAAATTGGCTTTGGCATGGGCGAGGCCACGGCGCACATCGCCCGTGTGCGGCCCGCTGACAATTTCTTGTGCTGCGAAGTGCATGAGCCAGGCGTGGGCGCCCTGCTCAAGCGCATTGGTGAACAAGACATCACCAACATTCGCATCCTCCAGCACGATGCTGTGGAGGTCATCGATCACATGCTGGCCCCAGGCAGCCTGGACGGCATCCACATTTTCTTTCCAGACCCCTGGCACAAGAAAAAGCACAACAAGCGCCGCCTGATCCAGAGCCCGCTGGTCGCCAAGCTGGCGGCACGCCTCAAGCCCGGCGGGTATCTGCACTGCGCCACCGACTGGCAGCCCTATGCAGAGCAGATGCTTGAAGTGCTGGGCCAGGAGCCCTTGCTGGCCAATACGGCCGAGGGCTACGCGCCCCAGCCAGACTATCGCCCTCTCACCAAGTTCGAAAACCGCGGTTTGCGGTTGGGCCACGGGGTGTGGGACATCGTTTTCAAGCGCCGTTGACCTCTGCCTGAGCCGCACGCACTTCCCCGCCTATGAAGCCCATATTGCAACACCTGGTCGAGATGACTGGCCACCGCGACCACTTGCGGCTGGAAGTGTCGGTGCTCTCGACCCTGCAAAAGCTCAGCGGCATCAAGGAAGTGCGGGCGCTGGAGCTGTTCACCGACGACGGCCAGCCCCATATCCGCCCACGCACCTGGGTGCAGGACGGCCAACTGGTGTCTACCGACTCCGAGGCCGCCGCAGACCCGCGCAAGGAGCCGCTGGAGCATTACCCCGAACTGATGCAGTGCGTGACCACGCAGGGCGACAGCGCCCTGGCGCACCCGCGCCCTGGTCGGCACACGCTGTGGCTGCCGGTGTGGATGCACGAAAAAGTCAGCACCTGCCTGGAGATCACGCAGTCGCGCCCCTTCTCGGCCCACAAGCTGGATGTGCTCAAAGGGGTGTTCCTCGTCTACCAGAACTACCAGAGCCTGCTGGACTATTCCGAGCGCGATGCGCTGACCGGGCTGTTCAACCGCAAGACCTTCGACGAGCAATTTGCCCGCAACGCCCTGCCCGGCCTGAGCAGCAGCAAGCCCCAGAGCGCGGAGTCGATGATTTCAGAAGAAGTCAGCCCCACCAGTGAGCCCGTACAGAACTGGCTGGCGGTGGTGGACATTGACCACTTCAAGCAAGTCAATGACCGCTTCGGGCACCTGTATGGCGACGAAGTGCTGATTCTGGTCGCCAACATTCTGCGCAGCTCTTTCCGCTCGCACGACCGCATCTTCCGTTTTGGTGGTGAAGAGTTCGTGGTGCTGCTGCGCAACACCACGCTTTCCAAAGCCCACAAGGTGTTCAACCGCTTCCGCGAAGCGGTGCAGGAATACCACTTCCCGCAGGTGGGCAACGTCACGGTGAGCCTGGGTTTTGTCGGCACCTCGCGCGGGTCGCCAGTGGAAATTCTGGGCCAGGCAGACCAGGCGCTTTATTACGCCAAGGAACATGGTCGCAACCAGGTGCGCTTCTACGAAGATCTGGTCGCCTCTGGCGAGCTGGCCACCAAGGTGGCCAACGACGACGTAGAGCTGTTCTAAGCGCTTCGGGCGGCTGCAGGCCGCCTGAACGCCAGCGATCAGGTTCCGCGCGATGCCAAGCTTGCCCTCACCACCGCGCGGCCTACAGCAGCAATCGCGGCATCTCGCTGCTCTGGCGCTACCGCAGAGCGGGTGAGATAGCAGGTCACCAGCACCGCCCCGCGGTGACCGCTGGCGCCTGGCGGCCAAAGCACGGCCACATCGTTGGCAGTACCACTGCTGCCGGCAGTGCCTGTCTTGTCCCCCACCTTCCAGCCCGGGGCCCCCGCGCGCAAGCGCTTGTCGCCGGTGCTGGTTTCAATGAGCCAACGCTGCAGCCACGCGCGGGACGAGGCAGACAGTGATTCGCCCAACACCAGCTTTTGCATGGTCTGGAGCATGGCCAGCGGGGTGGTGGTGTCGCGCACATCGCCAATGGCGGCTTCGTTCAGGGTGGGCTCATTGCGGTCCAGGCGCGTGATGGGGTCGCCCAGCGCACGCAGGTAGCGGGTGAGCGCAGCCGGGCCGCCGTGGCGTTCCAGCAAGACGTTGGCTGCGGTGTTGTCGCTCAGGCTCACCGTGGCAGAGCACAGTTCACCCACCGTCAAGCCCCCGCCTGTGCCTGCGCGCGGCCCGCTGACGGGCGAGTACTCGACCACATCGGCAGGCGCGTAGTGCACACGCGCATCAAGCTTTTCGCGGCCCTGGTCCACCAGCGACAGCATCCACCCCGCCAACAGCAGCTTGAAGGTGCTGCACATGGCAAAACGCTCGTCCTGACGCCAGCCCAAAGCCAGGCCGGTTTCGGTATCCAGCATGGACACACCCAGGCGACCCTGCGCGTTGTGCTCAATCCCCTCCATCGCGCTGTTCCAAGTTTTGGAGATGTCTGCGCCAGGTGCGCCCTGAACTGCGCAACCTGCCAACGGGGAAAGCCCCAGCGCGGCCAACCCCAAGGAAAACTCTCGCCTTTGCATTCTGAAACTCCATCATTTTGAAAGATCGCGACGATATAGCGCCGCTGCGCGTTGCGCCAATGGCAATAATTGAGAGCAGACCCAAGAAAAACTAATGGATCACCATGCACTTGCCTCTCAATGCCCTGCGAGCGTTTGAAGCCTCCGCACGGCACCTGAGCCTCACCCGCGCAGCGCTGGAGCTGCACGTCACCCAAACTGCGGTGAGCCAGCACATTCGCAAGCTGGAAGATCACCTGGGCAAGCCGCTTTTTCGGCGATTACCCCGGGGCCTGGCATTGACGGACGAGGGGCTGGCGCTGCTGCCCACGTTGAGCGATGCCTTCGCACGCATGGAGACGGCACTGGAACAGATTCGCGAAAACCGGCCGCGCGAAGTGCTGACCGTGGGCGTGGTGGGCACGTTCGCCGTGGGCTGGCTGCTGCCTCGGCTGCGACACTTTCAGCAGACCCACCCGTTTGTGGACCTGCGCCTGCTCACCCACAACAACCGGGTGGACATGGCCGGAGAGGGGCTGGACTATGCCATCCGCTTTGGTGACGGTGCCTGGCATGGCACCCACGCCCAGCAGATTTTTCAGGCACCACTCTCGCCCATGTGCACACCCGCCTTGGCCCAGGGGCTGCAGCAGCCGAGTGACCTGGCCAGGCTGCCCTTGCTGCGCAGCTACCGCACCGATGAGTGGACGGCATGGTTTGCGGCAGCGGGCCTGCCCTGCCCGGTGCTGCGGGGCGCGGTGTTTGACTCCTCCCTCACCCTGGCCGAGGCTGCAGCGCAGGGCGCAGGGGTGGCCCTGTTGCCAGTGGCCTTGTTCACGCGCGAGCTGCAACAGGGGCGGCTGGTGCAGCCCTTTGCCCTGGAATTGCACCGGGGCGCCTACTGGTTGACTCACCTGCAGTCGCGCACGCCCACCGCCGCCATGCAGGCATTTGGGCAGTGGCTTCTGGAGCAGACCCACTGACGGTAGCCACCCTCGGCAGTACGCTCAAACGTCGATCTGTGCTGGGTCCAGGAACTCTTGCGCATAGCGTTGAGGCACGCCCTGGCTCACAAACACGTCGAACAAATCCGGGTCGATGTGGCCGCCGTTGCGCATCTTGACCATGATGTCCAGCGCTTGCGACAGGCTCATCCCGCTTTTGTAGGGCCGGTCAGCGGCCGTGAGGGCTTCAAACACATCGGCCACGCCGATCATGCGGGCCTGCAGGGACATCTGCTCGCGCGTGAGCCCTTTGGGGTATCCGCGCCCGTCCATGCGCTCGTGGTGCCCGCCCGCGTATTCGGGCACGTTCTTGAGGTGGCGCGGCCAGGGCAAGGTCTCCAGCATCCGGTTGGTGGCGACGATGTGGTGGTTGATGATGTCGCGCTCGGCCTGGGTCAACGTGCCCGACCGGATGGTGAGGTTCTCCACCTCGTCCGCCGTCAGAAAACTGGTTTGTACGCCCTGCGGATTGCGCCATTGGCGTTGCGCCCCCATGTCACGCACCCGCTGCTGGTCGGCCGGGCTCATCGCCTCCACACCCTGGTTCACGGCACGCAAAAAATCGCGGTCTTCGTCCAGCGCCGTCAGTTCTTGCTGCAGCGCCTGCTGGATGCTGGCCTCGGCAGCAGCATCGGCCACCGGCCGCAGGGCCAGCTGTCGCCGCAGGGCCGCGAGTTCAGCGTCGCGCTTGAGCACCTCAACACGCGTCTCCACCAGGCCAATGCGGTCATACAGCGTTTGCAGCTTGGTGGCCTTGTCCACCACATGCACGGGGGTGGTGATCTTGCCGCAGTCGTGCAGCAAACCCGCCATCTTGAGCTCGTACCGGTCGCGCTCGGTCATGTGAAAACCTGCCAGCGGCCCCTCCTGC
>ERZ724518.974-NODE-974-length-12672-cov-9.921851_pt1 | contig 12672 bp, 8 predicted proteins | sample MGYA00376051_ERZ724518 | MGnify/ENA primary metagenome ERZ724518 (study PRJEB28724, sample SAMN07190885) | wastewater metagenome | isolation source: influent of sewage treatment plant in Hong Hong | place: Hong Kong | collected 2016-03-17 ... | reverse complement strand
AACCACCTGCCATCCCATGAGCCTCATTCAATCGCTTCCCGAAGGACCGCTGGATATCGTGGGTGATATCCATGGCGAGTTCGATGCGCTGCTCGCGCTGTTGAGCCATTTGGGCTACGACCTGCAAGGACACCATCCACAGGGCCGTACGCTGGTGTTTGTGGGTGATTTTTGCGATCGTGGGCCCGACAGCCCGGCGGTCTTGGCGTTGGTGCAAAAGCTGGTGCAGTCGGGCCGCGCAGCTGCGGTTCTGGGCAACCACGAAATCAATCTTTTGCGTGAGGATGCCAAGGACGGCTCTGGTTGGTTTTTTGATGCGCGTGTGGCGCGTGACCATGACAAATATGCGCCGTTTCAGCGGCCCACCCCGCAAGAGCGCCAAGACATCGTCCAGTTTTTATCGACGCTGCCCATCGGTCTGGAACGTGCCGACTTGCGCGTGATTCACGCGGCGTGGCAGGACGAGCAGATCGAAGCGGCCAGGCGCCTGCCACTGGGCTCGGTGCGAGCAGAGTACGACCAGTGGGAGCACATTGCCCAGCAGCAGGCGCGTGAGACTGCGCTGGCCGAGCGCATGGCCCGCGAACTGGAGCAGTGGGAGCACGGGCTGGAAAACAGCCAGCGCCAGCCGCCGTTTTTGCACGCCCATGCCGAGTACGAATCCAGCAAGCAGATGCTGAACCCGCTGAAGGTGCTGACCTCTGGCGTAGAACAAAAGGGCGCGGTGCCGTTTTTCTCGGGCGGCAAGTGGCGCTTTGCACAGCGCATGCCGTGGTGGGATGCCTACACAGAATCAACGCCGGTGGTCGTTGGCCACTACTGGCGGCGGGTCCACAAGATCGACCGGGGGGCGGTGGGTAAGGGCGATGCGGACCTGTTTGCCAGCACCCACCCGTTCGCTTGGCACGGCCAGCGGGGCAATGTGTTCTGCGTGGATTTTTCAGCGGGCGGGCGCTGGTTGGAGCGCAAGTCAGGAGCCGTGGTGGGCCACGATTTCAAGCTGGCTGCACTGCGCTGGCCCGAGCGGGTGTTGCAGTTTGACGATGGGCACGTTCAGGCCACCACGGGCTTTGGCGTATAGCCGCGCCTTGTGATCAATCGCTGGCAGAGGCAGGCAGCACCAGCCTGAATTCGACGCCCTGGCCCACTGCACTTTCCACTTCCAGTGAGCCGCCGTGGCGTTTGACCACGGTGTGCACCAACGCGAGTCCCAGGCCCACTCCAGAAATGTTGGGGTGGGTCTGGTCATGAAGGCGAGAGAAGGGTTTGAACAGTCGGTCTTGCTGAGGGGGGTCGATGCCTGGGCCTTCGTCGCGAACGCTGATGATCCAGTTGGGGCCTCTCGCGTACAGGCTGCACCGCACCGTACCTCGGGCAGGGCTGTATTTGATGGCGTTGTTGAGCACGTTGGCCATGGCCCGTGCCAGCAAGGGGCGGTCGCCCACACAGGGTGCTGAATGTGGAATCTGGAGGATAGTGACACTCACCTCCTGGTTGCTGGCCTGGGTCCAGGCGTCGTCCACGGCGTCCTGCAGCACGGATGCCAGGTCCAGCGGCGCTACGCGGTATTCGTTGTTTTGGGCGCTGGCCAGTCTCACAAAGCTTTCGGCCATGCTGAGCGATGCTTGGGCGTATTTTTCGATGCGCTTGAGAAGCTCGTCGGCCTGCAGGGGCTCCATGCTGTTGCGTTGCATCTCCAGCAGCGTAAGGATGGAGGCGTTGGGCGCGCGGATGTCGTGCGAGATGAAGTGCAGAGCCTGGTCGCGTTGTTGCAGCGCTCGGCGTATCTCCGTCATGTCCACCAAGGTGATGAGCCAGCCCACGTTGGCAAACTCGGTGAAGGGCTTGCACAGCATGAGCAGGCTGCGCCCTTTCGCATCGTGCCCTTCGCTTTGGGCGGGAATCTGCCCGGCCAAGAGCTTATCGGGGCTCAACAGCGGTTGCAGGGTGTGGGCATCTTGCAAGTCGTGCAGCACCTGGAAGATGGATTTGCCTTGCAGCGCAGATTGCGGCTCAAAAGGGCCCAACCCCACATGGCGCTGGGCAGCGACATTGGCCAGGAGGATGCGGCCCTGCGCATCACAGACAAAGTTGGGTGCTGGCAGTTGCTGCAGGCTGTTGCTCACAAACTGGTGCAGATCCCGCAGTTGGCGCGAGGCGGCTTCCACCGCGTTGATGCGCCTTTCCAGGAAGTCGCCGCGCCGTGCCCATGGGCTATTGCGCACGGGCAGGCCTTCGCTGCGCAGATGTTCCATTTCCGTGCGCAAAAAATGGGCGGCAGCGCTGAGCCTGCGCCAGCTCCACAGGGGGTAGGCCAGCACCAGACCCAGCAATGCTGCGGCAGGGGCAAAGTGCCACCCCGTCCAGCGCATGAGCGCCATCGACATCAGCAAAGTGCCAAGGCCCAACCCAAAGCTGGCGAGCAAGGCCGTCAGCGGCCCGGCAAACAGCAGAGTGAGCAAGGCGACTGCCACGGGCAGCAGGTTGAATGCAATGTTGGCCGCTGCAGGCGCGGCTTTGAGGTGGATGCCGGACAAATGGCTGTCAAGGATATGAGCCACGACTTCCACCCCTGGCATCAGGCGCGCACCACTGCTGACGGGGGTGGCAAAGGTGTCCCCCAAGCCGGATGCCACAGCCCCGACCAGCACAAATTTGCCCTGGAATGCGTTGGGAGGTATCTGCCCCCGCAATACATCGATGTAGGAGTAGGTGGGGTAGTGGCCCGGCCCTCCTGCGTAGGCGATCAGCTCGGGCTGCCGCTCAGTCCAATGGGGAGGAGTGACTGGCGTGCTATTGGTTGGGGGTGAGTTTTTGCACCGGGCCGCCGCGTTCTGCGCCACACATTGCAGCGCCAGACTGAAGTGGCTCCAGGGTGCACTTGCCGGGCCCTCCTGCAGGTACAAACCGCGCACCACCCCATCGCCATCGGGCGCGACATGCACATGGCCCAGCGCGGCAGCTGCGTCGGCAAAGACGTCCAGCGGCAGTTCAGAAGTGGCTTCCGTCAACCCCGCCTGATTGCGTTGCAACACGGGCAGCACCACCCGTTGGCTGCGGGCCAGGGCCTGGGCCAGCAGGGCATCGTCCAGCGGGTAGTCCAGGTCGGGCTCGCTGAAGAGGATGTCGAGCCCAATGGCTTTGGGATTCTGGGCGGTCACCACGTCTACCAACTGCGCATGCAGCGCACGTCGCCAGGGCCAGCGACCAATCGAGGTGATGCTGCGGTCATCCACCGCGATGACCACGATGTCTGGATGGGGCGGACGGGCCAGTGAGCGCAGCCCCAGGTCTTGGACCAGATGATTCAGTCCAGCCATCTGTTGCGGTGGGCTGAGCCAGGCAACCAGGCAGAGCAATGCCAGCGCCAGCAGTGCCCATTCAAGGCGCCGCTGTTGCGCGCGGGTGCGTGCGGCTTTGGGCATGCAGATGTCCTGGGCGGGGTGGTGGGGTCAGGGGCGCCGCACGGGCTCGCCGCTGGAGTCAGATACGGGCAGTCCCCAGCCGGTGCTGAAGCCCGTGCCCACCCGGATGGAGCGCGGCGGCGAAAAATCACCCTGCAGGCCCGAGGGATCCAGCACCTGCACCCTCAAGAAATACGTGCCCGCCGTCAGGTCAGAGGCCGCCCATTGGGGCTCGTCCAGAAGGGTGTCCAGCACGGGCTTTTCAAAGCGCATCTCCCTGGCCAGTTGCAGGCGGTAGCGCTGGCCTGCTTGCCCTGGCCAGCGCAGGCTCACCGTGGTGCCCCCATCGTCGGCTTGCAGGGCTTGTGCCGACAGTGCCGGTGGTTGTTGCACCAGCTTGAAGGGCTGCGGTGCTGCAAACGGGCCTTGGTCTACCCCGCCCCCAGGCAGTTCGCGCACACTGGCTGCGCGCCAGAAGTAACTGCCCACGGGCAGTTGGGCGACGGACAGCGTGCAGCTGTCCAGTCGGCTTTCATCGAGCACCGGGGCGTTGAAATCCGCTTGGGTCGCCACCTGGATGCGGTACCACCGCACACCAGCCATCTGGGTGCACAGCAACTGCCCGCCTGCGTTGGAAACCACCGCGTCGGGCGCAGGTTTTTGGTACAGGGGCGGTACTGGCTGGGTCTTGACGGTGAGTGGCTGGGTGGTGGGCAACCCGGCAATCCCCTCCGCGTCGATAGCGCGCACTGAGATGAAATATTGCCCATCGTCCAGCCCCTTCCAGCGCAACTGCCCATTGGCAAACGTGCCCGAACGAAGCACCTGCGTCAGTTCGGCATCACGCGCCACGATGGCCTGGTACGCATTGGCGCCTGCCTGAGCTGGCACGTTCAGCGCCAGCAGCCCAAGGTCATGCACCGCAGCCGGCAGCGAGGTCAGGTCGGGCGCGGGCAGCAGGCTTCGCGGGCTGCCCACGGTGCCATCGGCTTGCACCGCCAGTCCTTGGCCGGGTTGCAGGACTGTTGCCGCAGCGGTGTGCAGAGCAGGGTTGTCCGCTGCACGTGATTGCACCGCCACAGCCCCTTGCAGTACGGCGGCCGTGGTGTCACCAGACTCGCTCAAGGTCACGCCAAACCGGGTACCGCGCACGCTGGTCACGGCGCGCGGGGTGCGCACCTCAAAGCGGCGCGAGGCATCGGTGCTGGGCGCAACGCTGGACTCGACACTGCCGCGTTGAATTTCCACCACCGACTGCACAGACCCCGCCCTGCCGCGCCTGCGCAGCTGGCGCAGTTGGACATCTGACTGGGCGCTGACCTTGACGATGGAGCCGTCTGCCAGCCGCACGGTCACAAATCCGTCGGGGCCTACTTGCAGCCTGGTGCCTTCGGCCAGCATCGTGCCGGCAGCAACTGGTGGGTTCGCCGCTGCTGCGGGGTTTGTGGAGGCTCCCGGTTCTGCGGTATGCACCTTGACATCACCGTGAACGAATTCCACCTGGGCGGACTCAGCGGGCAGCAAGCCCACGGGAATCCACACCACCGAGCCCGGCTGCAACTGGCGCGGGTCTTTGACTTTGTTGCGCGCTTGCAGCTGGTGCCACAGGCGGGGCGTGCCAAAGTAGCTTTGGGACAGGCCTTCCAGCGTATCGCCCGCTTGCACCACATGGGGCGTTTCGTCCTTTTGGTCTGCGGCCCAGGCGCCCGGGGCGAGCGATGTCATCAAGACTGCGCCAGCAGCCAGCAGTGCTGCGGACAAGGGCATTCGGAGAGTAGGCGGTGTGATCGACACAAGAGCTCCTGGGGTGCAGGGCGAGAAATCGCCCATGCGGTGGGTGGTGAGTGCGCGACCCTGAGGCCGGCACTGAAAAACTGTTGTTAGCGGCCATTGCGCTGCGTCCACATTAAGGCGCGAAGCGGCAACTTGTGCGGCGCCAGGGGTCAGGCGGGCTGTACCTGTTCCGTGGTTTCAAACCGGTAGCCCACGCCGTACACCGAGGTCACGATGAAACCATTGGCGGGGCGCAGATCCAGCAGAATACGCAGGCGGGAGATGTGGGTGTCCAGCGAGCGGGACATCACATCCGGCACCTGGCCCCAGATCACTTCCTTCAAATGATCCCGCGTGAGCAACTGCCCCATGTTCTGGAACAGGAACAGGGCCAGCTCGTATTCGCGGTTTTTCAGCTCCACCGGCGCGCCATCGATTTCAAGAGAGCGTGACTCTGGCAGAAACCGATATCTCCCAAACTCCAGCACCTCTTCGGGCTTGTCTGTGTAAGAGCGCCGCAGCAGGGCGGCCACCCGTGCCCGCAACTCGCCTATGCGCACGGGCTTGGTCATGAAGTCATCGGCCCCGCAACCCAGGCCCTCCACGATGTCGCGCTCTTCCTGCCGGTGGGTCACAAACAGAATGGGCATTTCCAGCCCCACATGTTGGCGCACCCAGCGCACCACCTCCGGCCCCGTGGTGTCCGGCAAATGCCAGTCCACGATGAGCAGGTCGAAGCACTCGCTCTGCAAGCTGTGCAGCAACTGCGCTCCGGTCAGGTAGGTGTGGCAGGTGTGGCCCATGGCGTGCAGGGCCTGTTTGAAAAGATCGAGCTGAAGCGCATCGTCGTCTAACGCGGCTATGCGCATGTTTCTCCCTACGGCTTTGTCCATGGACCATTATTTCCGAGGGATGCCCGGTTTGGGCGCGAGCCTGAGCCCGTTGGCAGGTCTAGTTGACGTTTGTTGATGTTTTGATGCTGGGGGCGGCTTGGTGAAGCGTGAATCCAGCCGGGCGCAATCCAGGGCTCACTCCGGCTTGGCTGCCGCTGGGCCCCACTCGCGCAGCAGGCGCATGCCCACCAGCGTGTAGCGGGTTTGGGGGCTGTTCCAGTTGCGGTAGCTGCAGCGTGCATAAAAGGCCCAGGTGTGCCACGAGCCGCCACGGCGCACGCGCACGGAGCCTGTTTCGGGCCCTTGCGGATCGGTAGTGGGGGATTGGGCGTAATAGCCCTCGTCGTGCCAGTCAGACACCCATTCCCACACATTGCCCTGCATGTCGTGCAGGCCCCAGGCGTTGGGTGGGTAGCTGCCCACGGGCGCGGTGAACACATAGCCGTCGTTGCCAGGCAGGGCATGTTGCTTCCACTTGGGCCACAGCGGCGCTGTGGATTGGTCGAACACATTGGCGTACTGCGTGAGTGCGGCGGGGTCGTCCCCGTGGGGGTAGCGGGTTCGCGTCTGGGCCCGGCAGGCGTATTCCCATTCGGCCTCGGTGGGCAGGCGGTAGCGCACGCCTTCGCGCTGGCTCAGCCACTGCGCCAGGGCCTGGGCGTCGTTCCAGGTGACGTTGACCACGGGGTGGTCGTCGGCTTGCTTGAAACCTGGGTTGCGCCAGGAATAGCGGGTGTCGCGCCCTTCAAAGGCATCGCCTCGCTGGGTGGTGGCCGGGTCGTATTGCGGGTTGTAGCCGTAGCCGCCGGTGCCGTCAGACACCGATTCCGGCTGGTAGCCCGACTCGGCCAGAAACCGCCGGAACTGCCCCACGGTGACCTCGTGCTGGCCCAGGTAAAACGGGCGGCTGATATGCACCTCATGCACGGGGGCTTCATCGCTGAGGGCGGCAAAGCGCTCGGCTTCCAGCAGGGGATAGGCTTTGGCCAGCTCTTGCGCGGGCTCGGCGCTGCCCATCCAGAAACGGCCAGCGGGGATTGGCACAAACCGCATGCCCAGTGAATTGACCACAACCTGCGGGTGGTCGTTGGGAGTGGCAGGAGGAGACGTGGGTGAGGGGAGGGTGCTGCAACCGGCCACCAGGGTGGTTACAGCCAACAGAACAGCAGCGGAGCGGAGTGCTTGCATGGGCGCCTCAAAGCAGTGGGCCCAGTGTACGGCAAGGTTACAGAGGCTTGCCTTGGCGCAGAGGCATGCTCAGCAAGCCTGCATGTCTGTGATAAGTGATTTCTAATGAAAATAGCCGCTAGCGCTTGATAAATAAGCGCCAGCAGCTATGTTTTTGATAGTGAAATAGGGCGGACTTCAACCGTTATTGGCAGCGGCCAGTGCTTGCAGGGCCGCTTGCACATCGGCAGTGTCCACGCCTTCCACGGGTGCCAGATGCTGCGCCAGTTGGGCGAGGGCGTCTGCCTGGGTTTGCAGTTGGGCAATGGCCTGGCCAGCCTCTTTGGGCGCCGCGAAGCCCGTGCTTTGCAGCAGCAGGCGGCCATCGGCGGCCAGCAGCTTGAAGTAGAACTTGCCATCGGCCTCGCGGTATTGCTTGAACGAGGGCAGGGCCACCTTGGCTGCCTTGGTGCTTTTGGCTGTGCTGGTTTGCGCCAGGCTGCGCAGGCCCACGGCCGAGCGCAGCTCTTTGATGAACGGCGTGGCCAGTGCGCGTGCCCGCTCTGCGCCCTGCAGCAGGATCTGCTCAATGCGCTCAGGGTGGTTGATCAGCGATTCATACTGCTCGCGCATCGGTGCGATCACCTGGTCCACCCGCTCCAGCAGCACTTGCTTGGCATCGCCCCAGGCAATGCCCTCGGCATAGGCGCGGCGCAGGGCTTCGGTTTCTTCAGGGGTGGCAAAGGCCTGGTAGATCTGGAACAGCGCAGAGCCTTCGGTGTCCTTGGGTTCGCCAGGGGCGCGCGAATCGGTGAGCAGGCTGCCGATGAGCTTCTTGAGCTGGTCGCGCGAAGAGAACAGCGGGATGGTGTTGTTGTAGCTCTTGCTCATCTTGCGGCCGTCCAGCCCCGGCAGGGTGGCCACGTTGTCGTCAATCACCGCTTCGGGCAGCACAAAGTGCTCGCCATACAGGTGGTTGAAGCTGCTGGCCATGTCGCGCGCCATTTCAATGTGCTGCACCTGGTCGCGCCCCACGGGCACCTTGTGGGCCTTGAACATCAAAATGTCGGCGCCCATGAGCACGGGGTACATGAACAGGCCCGCGGTCACGCCGTCATCGGCATCGCGCCCGGCTTCCAGGTTCTTGTCCTGGGATGCTTTGTAGGCATGGGCGCGGTTGAGCAGCCCCTTGCCGGTGACGCAGCTCAGCATCCAGTTCAGCTCGGGAATCTCGGGGATGTCGGACTGGCGGTAAAAGGTCACCTTCTCCGGGTCGAGCCCGGAGGCCAGCCAGCTGGCAGCAATCTCCAGCGTGGAACGCTGGATGCGCACCGGGTCTTCGCACTTGATGAGTGCGTGGTAGTCGGCCAGGAAATAAAAGCTTTGCACGCCAGGGCGCAGGCTGGCGGCCACCGAAGGCCGGATGGAGCCCACAAAGTTGCCCAGGTGCGGGGTTCCGGTGGTGGTGATGCCGGTGAGAAAGCGCGTGGTGCTCATGGAAACAAGGTCTGCAGGAGGAAGAGAAAAAGGCGGAATTCAGCGCAGCAAGGCGGTGAGCGGCGTGAGCAGCAGGTTGATGGTGCTGTAGCCCAGGCTCATCAGCGGACGCAGCCACAAACTGCCGACCACACCCGCGATGACCAACGCCATCACGATGAAAAAGCCCCAGGGCTCGATGCGCGACACCATGTGCGCCTGCTTCCAGGGCAACAGGCCCACCAGAATGCGCCCGCCGTCCAGCGGCGGCAGCGGGAACAGGTTGAACGCCCACATGACCAGATTGACCTGCACACCGGCACGCGCCATTTCGATGAAGAAGCGCTCATCCACACCCATGCCCACCATGGTGATCAGCACCACGCCCCAGGCCACCGCCTGCACAAAGTTGGACGCAGGCCCGGCCAGCGCCACCCACACCATCTGCTGTTTGGGTTTGCGCAAATTGCCAAAGTTGACCGGCACAGGCTTGGCATAGCCGAACAGGAAGGCGCCCGACGTGGCGAAGTACAGCAACAGCGGCATCAGGATGGTGCCGACGGGGTCGATGTGCTTGGCGGGATTGAGCGTGATGCGCCCCATCATGTACGCCGTGTTGTCACCGAAGTGGCGGGCTGCATAGCCGTGGGCCGCCTCGTGTACGGTGATGGCGAACAGCACGGGCAGTGCGTAGATGAGGATGGTCTGGATGAGATTGGAGGTGTCCACCTGCGTATTGTCTCAGACAGCGGCGGGCTCCCAGGAGCCATGGCGCAGATGGCCGGACAGCGTGCGGGGTGGGGCGGAGCGATTCAGACCGGTGGTGGTCAGGGCCGGCTCAAAGCCCCAGGGCCTGCAGGCTACCGCGCCCCTCGCGCACTACTTCCGGGTCGCCGCCGGTGCCCATGGGGGTGAGGTCCACCACCGTGGTGGGCTCTTGCGGGCAGCCGCCTGCGTCCACGATCGCGTCCAGCACTTTTTCATAGCGCTCGCGGATCTCTTCGGGGTCGTTCAGGGGCTCGCTTTCGCCTGCGGGGATGAACGTGGTGGCCAGCAGCGGCGCACCGTGCAGTTCCAGCAGCAGTTGCAGGCCCTTGCGGTCAGGCACCCGCAGGCCGATGGTCTTGCGAGACGGGTGGCTCACCCGGCGCGGCACTTCCTTGGTGGCTTCCAGGATGAAGGTGTAGGGGCCGGGCGTGCCCAGTTTCAGCAGCCGGTACTGGCGGTTGTCCACGCGGGCGTAGTTGGCCAGTTCCGACAGGTCGCGGCACAGCAGCGTGAGGTGGTGCTTTTCGTCCACCTGGCGAATGCGGCGCAGGCGGTCTGCCGCGTCCTTGTCGTCCAGGTGGCAGACCAGGGCATAGCTCGAATCGGTGGGCACGGCCACGATGCCGCCCTTTTGCAGCAGCGCAGCGGCCTGCTTGAGCAGCCGGGGCTGCGGGTTGTCGGGGTGGACTTCGAAATACTGTGCCATGGCAAGGCCTGCTGCGTTGAAGGGTTCAGGTGGCGGGCCGCACGCGGTCGGCCAGCGTTTCCCAGATGGGGGTGAGGTGGCCCGGCAGGTAGGGCAGGGTGCCCAGGTCGGTGTGGGACTCGTCCGGGCTGTGGAAGTCGCTGCCGCGCGACGCTGCCAGCCCAAACTCTTCGGCCATGGCGGCGTAGGTCACGTACTCTGCAGCGGTGTGGCTGCCCGTCACCACCTCGACGCCCGCCCCGCCGTGGGCCTTGAATTCGGAGAACAGGGCGTATTCCTCGTTGGCAGTGAACTTGTAGCGCGCCGGGTGGGCAATCACGGCCAGGCCGCCGGCCTCGGTGATCCAGCGCACCGCATCACCCAGCGTGGCCCACTGGTGCGGCACATAGCCGGGCTTGCCTTCGGTGAGGTATTTGCGAAAGACCTCGTTCGTGTCGCGGCACACCTGCGTCTCTACCAAAAACCGCGCAAAGTGGGTGCGGGAGATCAGCTCGGGGTTGCCCACAAACTTGAGCGCGCCTTCGTAGGCGCCGTGGATGCCCACTTGCGCAAGCTGGGCCGCCATCTCCTGCGCCCGCTCGCCCCGCCCGCCGCGCGTGGCGGCCAGCCCCTGGGCCAGCGCCGCGTTGTCGGGGTCGAAACCCAGGCCCACGATGTGCACCGTGTTGCCTGCAAACGTGACGGAAATTTCGGTGCCCGTGAGGTAGGCCATGCCCTGGCTGCGTGCCGCAGCGGCGGCGCGGTGCTGGCCGCCAATTTCGTCATGGTCGGTCAAGGACCAGAGCTCCACGCCATTGGCCTTGGCGCGGGCGGCAAGTTCTTCGGGCGTGAGGGTTCCGTCCGAGACGACAGAGTGGCAGTGCAGGTCAGCGTTGAGGTAGGAGGTCACGAATTCATTCTACGGGTTCGACCCGGCTGCGCTGGCGCCAGGGCTTTTGCCGGGCGCGCAACGCTTCCATGCCCCCGCGGCAGCGGCTTAAAGCTGCGCGCCTTCCACCAGAAACTGCACCTTGCGCTCGCCCTTCCATTCGTTCACATCGAGGCGGAAGGCCAGCAGCACGCGGGCGGGCAGGGGCTCGGTGCGGCCGAACCAGATGGCGTCCACCGGGTTGCCCTGGTGAATGAGCTTGATGGAGAGGTGGTTCTTGGCCTCACCCACCAGGCGCTGGCTCAGTACCTGCACCTCTTCGCTGAAGGTGGGGGGCAAAAAGCCCTGGCCCCACACTTCGCGGTGCAGGGTGTCCACGATGTCGGCGCGGCAGTATTCGGGGGCCAGGGGGCCGTCGGTTTCGATCTTGCGGGTGAGGGTGGCGGCGTCCAGCCATTCCTGGGCGACCTGGGCAAAGGCCTGCTCAAACACGTCGAACGATTCCTCTGCCACCGTGCAGCCCGCCGCCATGGCGTGCCCCCCGAACTTGAGGATGACGCCGGGGTGGCGCTTGGCCACCAGGTCCAGCGCATCGCGCAGGTGAAAGCCGGGGATGGAGCGGCCCGAGCCTTTGAGTTCATGCTCCTTGCCCGGCGCGCTGCTGGCGGCAAACACAAAGGTGGGGCGGTGCAGCTTGTCCTTGATGCGGCTGGCCACGATGCCGACCACGCCTTCGTGAAAGTCGGGGTCGAACACGCTGATGGCGGGCGGGGGCTCCTCGCTCTCGTCAAACAGGCTCTCGGCCATCAGCATGGCCTGCTCGCGCATGCCGCCCTCGATCTCGCGGCGCTCGCGGTTGATGCCGTCCAGCGTGGCGGCCAACTCGGCAGCGCGGCCTGCATCGTCTGTCAGCAGGCATTCGATGCCCAGCGTCATGTCGGCGAGACGCCCTGCGGCGTTGATGCGCGGGCCCAGGGCAAAGCCAAAGTCGAACGTGGTGGCCGCAGCCGCCTTGCGGCCTGCCGTGTGGAACAGGGCGGCCATGCCCGCAGGCATTTGGCCTGCGCGGATGCGCCTCAAGCCCTGGGCCACCAGGCGGCGGTTGTTGGCGTCGAGCTTGACCACATCGGCCACCGTGCCCAGCGCGACCAGGGTGAGCAGCGGGTCGAGCTTGGGCTGTGTCGCGGCGTCAAACACGCCGCGTGCGCGCAGCTCGGCGCGCAGGGCCAGCAGCACGTAGAACATCACGCCCACCCCGGCCATGGACTTGCTCTCAAACGTGCAGCCGGGCTGGTTGGGGTTGACGATGGCGTCGGCCGCAGGCAGCGCGGGGCCGGGCAGGTGGTGGTCGGTGACGAGCACTTGCAGGCCCAGGGCCTTGGCCTCGGCCACGCCTTCCACGCTGGCAATGCCGTTGTCCACGGTGATGAGCACATCGGCCCCGCGTTCCTTCACGCGGCGGGCGATGGATGCGGTGAGGCCGTAGCCGTCGGTCACGCGGTCGGGCACCAGGTAGTCCACGTTTTTTGCGCCCAGTAGGCGCAGGCCGCGCACGCCCACAGCGCAGGCGGTGGCACCGTCGCAGTCGTAGTCGGCCACGATGACCAGGCGCAGGTT
>ERZ724518.969-NODE-969-length-12739-cov-7.677547_pt1 | contig 12739 bp, 7 predicted proteins | sample MGYA00376051_ERZ724518 | MGnify/ENA primary metagenome ERZ724518 (study PRJEB28724, sample SAMN07190885) | wastewater metagenome | isolation source: influent of sewage treatment plant in Hong Hong | place: Hong Kong | collected 2016-03-17 ... | reverse complement strand
GTGGCCCGCGGTGCATGTCGTGCCCGGTGGCCCGGGATCCGCTTTGACCGAGTTGTTGATCGGCGGAGAACTCGTCGGCGGTGGCGCCGGTAGCTTTCCCACCGTCAACCCGGCCACCGAGGAGCCGTTGGGCACGGCTGCCGACGCCGACGGCGCCGACATGGAGAGGGCGATCGGCGCGGCGCGCGCGGCGTTCGACGGCACCGACTGGTCCCGCGACCCAGCGCTGCGGGTGCACTGCCTGCGTCAGCTGCGCGACGCGCTGAAGGCTGAGATCGCGGGGCTGCGGGAGATCACGGTCGCCGAAGTGGGCGCACCGGTGACGTTCACCTACGGACCGCACCTGGAGGGCCCGGTCGACGATCTCGCGTACCCCGCCGACACGGCCGAAAGGTACTCGTGGCGAACCGATCTCGGTGTCGCGACGCCGATGGGTGTCTCCTCCCGCCGAACCCTGTTCCGCGAACCTTTCGGCGTGGTGGGCGCGGTGACCCCGTTCAACTTCCCGCACCAGATCAACCTCGCCAAGCTCGGCCCCGCGCTGGCCGCCGGCAACACCGTCGTGCTCAAGCCGGCGCCGGAGACGCCGTGGTGCGCGGCGCACATCGGGCGGATCATCGCCGAGCGGACCGACTTTCCGCCCGGCGTGGTCAACATCGTCACGTCCGGTGATCCGCGACTGGGCGCCCAACTCAGCTCGGACCCGCGCGTCGACATGGTGTCGTTCACCGGATCGACCGCCACCGGCCGGGCGGTGATGACGGCGGCGGCCGCGACCATCAAGAAGGTGTTCCTCGAACTCGGCGGCAAATCGGCCTTCCTCGTGCTCGACGACGCCGATCTGGGCCGGGCGGCCGCAGCCGCGGCCGTCGCGGTGTCCCGGCACGCCGGCCAGGGCTGCGCCTTCACCACCCGGTTGCTGGTCCCGCGGGGACGCTACGACGAGGCCGTCGCGGCCGCGGCCGAGGCGATGCGGGCCATCCCCGCCGGTGACCCCGCCGATCCGGCCACCGTGTGCGGCCCGTTGATCTCGGCCAGGCAGCGCGACCGGGTGCAGGGCTATCTGGATCTGGCAGTGGCCGAGGGCGGTTCGTTCGCCTGCGGCGGACGGCGGCCGCCGGGCCTGGCGCGCGGGTACTTCATCGAACCCACGGTCATCCGTGGGCTCACCAACGCCGCCCGGGTGGCCCGCGAGGAGATCTTCGGACCGGTCCTGGTGGTGCTGGCCTACGACGGCGACGATGACGCGGTGCGCATCGCCAACGACTCCCCGTACGGCCTGTCGGCCACCGTGTGGGGCGCCGATCTGGACCGGGTGGACCGGGTGGTCGCGCGGCTGCGAGCCGGAACGATCAACGTCAACGGTGGGGTCTGGTACAGCGCGGACGTGCCGTTCGGCGGCTACAAGCAGTCCGGGGTCGGCCGTGAGATGGGGCTGGCCGGCTTCGAGGAGTACCTCGAGACCAAACTCGTCGCGACGGCCGTGAACGCCTGATGCGGCATTTATAGTGCGCTGATGACCGGCGGCCGCGCCTTCGACGCCGACGCGCTGCGGGCGAGGTACGCCCGCGAGCGCGAACGCAGGCTGCGTCCGGACGGCATCGCGCAGTACGTCGAGATCGCGGGCGAGTTCGCCGGTTTCGCGGCGGACCCGTGGGCCGGCGCCCCTGCCGCCCGGGCTCCGCTGACCGATGAGGTCGACGTGGCGGTGATCGGCGCCGGATTCGGCGGCCTGCTGACCGGCGCCCGGCTGCGCGAACTCGGCGTCGCCGGCATCCGGCTGATCGACAAGGCGGCCGACGTGGGCGGCACCTGGTATTGGAACCGGTATCCGGGCATCGCCTGCGACGTCGAGTCCTACGTGTACCTGCCGTTGCTCGAGGAGGTCGGCTACCTGCCGACCGAGAAATACGCCAAGGGTGCGGAGATCTTCGCGCACTGCCGGCGGATCGCCGAGCACTACGACCTGTACCGCGACGCCTGCCTGCAGACCGAGGTGCGGGAAATCCGGTGGGATGCAACACAATCTCGCTGGATCATCACCACCGATCGCGGTGACGCGATGCGTGCCCGGTTCGTGTCGATGGCCAACGGGTATCTGCAGAAGCCCAAACTGCCCGGCATCGAGGGGATCTCGTCGTTCCGCGGGCACGCCTTCCACACCAGCCGGTGGGACTACGCATACACCGGTGCCAACCTGGAGCACCTGGCCGACAAGCGGGTCGGCATCATCGGCACCGGCGCCACCGCCGTGCAGTGCGTGCCGCACCTGGCTTCCGCGGCGCGGCAGCTGTACGTCTTCCAGCGCACCCCGTCGACGATCGACGTGCGCAACAACCGGCCCACCGACGCGCAATGGGCAGCCGAGCTGGCACCGGGCTGGCAGCGCCGCCGCATCGAGAACTTCCAGCAGCTCACCGCCGGCGGTGACGCCGAGGAGGACCTGGTGGGCGACGCGTGGACCAGCATCGTGAAAACGCTGCTGGTGATGCGGGACGGCGAGTTGGCCGACTTCGCCAAGATGGAGGAGGTTCGGGCGCGGGTCGAGGCCGTCGTGGCCGACCCGGCCACCGCGGAGGCGCTCAAACCCTGGTACGGCTACTTCTGCAAGCGGCCCTGCTTCCACGACGACTACCTGGCCACCTTCAACCGCGACAACGTGACCCTGGTGGACACCGGCGGCCGCGGCGTGCAGCGGATCACCGAGCGCGGGGTCGTCGTCGACGGTGTCGAGCACGAACTGGACTGCCTGATCTTCGCGACCGGCTTCGAGGTGGGCACCGACTACGCCCGTCGGACCGGCTTCGAGGTGGTGGGCCGCAACGGGCTGACCCTGACCGACGCGTGGCGCGGCGGGGTGCGCACACTGCACGGTCTGTACGTGCACGGTTTCCCGAATCTGTTCGTGGAGAGCATCGCCCAGTCAGGGTTCACGGTGAACTTCCCGTACCTGCTCGACGTCCAGGCCACCCAGGTGGCCTGGATCATCAACTGGGCGTTGACCCATGGCGCCACCGAGGTCGAGGCCACCACCGAGGCGGAGGCCGGTTGGGTCGATGCCGTGCTGGCCCGTTCCACGGGCAGCGTCGAACGGGCCCGCAACTGCACCCCGGGCTATTACAACCGGGAGGGTCACGCCACCGCCGCCACCCGCCAGGGCAGTTTCTTCCTCGGCGGCCCAACCGAATACGCCGAGATACTGCAGGCGTGGCGGGACGACGGCGGGCTCGACGGCCTCGACGTCCGCGGCGGTAGCCGGTGACCCGGCACTACCCGCTCGGCCGGGTCCGGGCCGCCCTGCGCCGCGGGCACCGGCCGCGGGTGGCGATCATCGGCGCCGGCTTCGGCGGCCTCGCCGCGGCGGTGGCGTTGCGCCGGATCGGCGTCGACGACATCTTCATCATCGAACGCAGCGACGGCGTCGGGGGCACCTGGCGGTTGAACACCTACCCCGGCGCCGCGTGCGACATCCAGAGCCATCTGTACTCGTTCTCCTTCGCCCCCAACCGGGATTGGACCCGGACCTACGCCCACCAGCCCGAGATCCTGGCCTACCTGGAGTCGGTCGCCGACGAGTTCGACCTGAACCGGCACCTGCTGACCGGAACCCGGGTGCGCAGCATCCGCTGGAACCCGAAGATCCAGCAGTGGAGCCTGGACCTCGAATCGGTCTCCAGCGGAGGCGGTTTCGGCTTCGCCGTCGATGTCGTGGTCAGCGCGGTCGGGTTGTTCGGGGAACCCAAACTGCCGGACATCGCCGGTCTTTCCGGCTTCGCCGGCCCGGTGATGCACACATCGCGCTGGGATGCCGGCGTCGATCTGACCGGCAGCCGGGTCGCGGTGATCGGCACCGGGGCCAGCGCGGTCCAGGTGGTGCCCGAACTGGCGAAGATCGCGGCGCACGTGACGGTGTTCCAGCGCACTCCGCCGTGGATGGTGCCCAAGGACGACCGCCCGTTCACCGCGGCCGAACTGGCCAGATTCCGCCGCAGCCGGTGGGCTTCGAAGCGGGAGCGGTGGCGGCTGTGGAAGGAGCAGCACGACTTCACCGCGTTGCGCGTCGACGATCCGCTGGTCGCCGGGCGCCAGGGCATCGCCGAGGACTTCCTGCAACGCAAGGTCTCCGACCCGGCGCTGCGGGCCGCGCTCACCCCGGACTACCCCTTCCGCTGCAAGCGGGTGCTGCTCGGCTCGGACTATTACGCCGCCCTGCAACGCGACAACACCGATCTGGTCACCGAACCGATCGTTGAGATCACCGAATCGGCCGTCGTCACCGGCTCGCGGGTGACCGACGTCGACGCCGTCGTGCTCGCCACCGGATTCCAGACCAACCACTACCTGGCCGGCATCGAGGTGATCGGCGCCGACGGCCAGTCCCTGCACGAACGCTGGGGCGAGGACCCCAGCGCCTATCTCGGGGTGGCGGTCAGCGGGTTCCCAAACTTCTTCATGCTCTACGGGCCCAACACCAACCAGGGCGGGAACTCGATCGTCTATGTCCTCGAGGCGGGCGCCCGCCTGGTGGCCGACGCCGTCGCCCGGCTCGCCCGCACGGGCGGGAGCCTTCAGGTGCGTCCGGAGGCCGAGCGTCGGTTCAACGACGAGATCGGCGCCGAACTCGAGCACACGGTATGGACCCGGTGCGGCAGCTACTTTCGCTCACCGAGCGGACGGATCGTCACCCAGTGGCCGTACAAGGAGCTGGAGTACGCCCGGCGCACCTGGCGGCTCCGGTCCCGGGACTGGACGCACGACGACTACAGGCCCGACGGCCAGGTCCCGATGACCGCCTCGGACTCCAGGCGCTCGAGCTCCTGAGCGCTCAAACCCAGAGCGCCGCCGAGGATCTCGCCGTTGTGCTGCCCCAGCAGCGGAGCCGGGCTGCGGACGAAATCGCCGGTCATCGGCGGCCGGGGGTAGGGCAGCGGCCCGCACAGCGGATGTTCGACAGTCTGGAAGAAGCCGCGGGCCCGCAGTGCGGGGTTGTCCACGACGTCCGGCGGTTGCACCACCGGGGCAGCGGGAATTCCGGCGGCCAGGAGGGTTTCGACGGTTTCGTTCAGCGGCCGGCCGGCGAACCACTGGGCGAGATGGGCGTCGATGGTGTCCGCGGACTCTGTCGAGTAGTCCAGGGCCGCAGCCCAATTCGGCTGCCCCAAAACGGTCTTGAGTGCCTGCCAGTCGTCGTTGTGGCGAACGCTGACGGCGATCCACTGTTCCTCGCCGGCGCAGGCGTAGACGTTCTGCACGGCGAACTCGTGGCCGCGGTTGCCGCGGCGGGTCAAGGTGATGCCGGCGACGTCACGCTCGATAACCTGCAGTGCGCTGGCGTTGAGCACAACATCGATCATCGGCACCTCGACGAGCTGACCAAGCCCGGTGCGGCCCCGGTGTTCGAGTGCCGCGACGGTGAGAAAGGCTGCGTGCACACCGGCCAGCGGATCACACGCACCGCGCGGAGCGGTCGGCAGGCCGTCGGGGTAGCCGGTGATCCAGGCCAGCCCGGCGAGTTGCTCCATGGTCATCGCGAAGCCGACGCGGTCGCGCCATGGGCCGTCCAGCCCGAATCCGGGCATGCGGACCTCGATGATCTTCTCGTTGAACCCCTTGAGCACGTCGTAACCGAGCCCGAAGTTCTCCATGACGCGGGGGGTGAAGTTCTCCACCACCACGTCGGCATCGGCCACCAGACGGCCGAGAAGTTCTCGGCCGGAGTCGGACTCGAGATCCAGGGTGATCGACTCCTTGCCGGAGTTGACGCCGTGGAACACCCAGCTGTACTCCCACCAGCGCTCGACGTCGGCGCGGAAGCCGCCCGCGAAGCGCATCCCGTCGGGACGTTGCACCGACTCGATCTTGATCACATCGGCGCCGAGCATGGCCAGCAGGTGGGTGGCCGCCGGACCGGCCCAGAACGCGGTCAGGTCGACGATCGTGACACCCGCCAGTGGCAGACCCGCAGCACCGCTATGTGATTCGCGGTTTGGCCACGTGGGTGCTTCGTCCCCGAGCCGGGGCGGCAGGGCGGCCGGTAGTGGTGGAGTCTCGCTCATCCGCCAGGGCGGTCCGGGTGCGCGGAACCCGGATGGATGGTCCACGAACGAGCCGCGGACCACGAAATGATCCATGGTGCGCAACGTTTCGCCATTCCCGATCGCGGTCATCGGGATGCGGAACAACGCCGCCAGATCCACGATCTCCTCGACGGTGTGTGCGGCGAACCAGTCGGCGGTGCGCGCGCGGACCAGGTCGCGCTGCTCCCAGCGCCCGACCTGGAAGCGGAGCTCGGGAACGTCGGCCAGATCCGGGCACTCGACCATGGCGCAGAAGTCCTGCCACTGTTGGCCGGTCGCCATCGAGATGCCGACGTAGCCGTCCTTGGCGTGCTCGACCGACGGCACCTCGGTGGACCGGCCGACGACCTCGAGCAGCATCAATTCCTTGCGCAACCAGGAGAACACCTGCATCGAGGTGGTCATGGCCTCCAGCACAGACAGATCGGACCGGCCACCACCACCGTGATGGGAGGCCAGCCCGATCGCGGCCGCGTAACTGCCCGCCACGAACTCGCCCAGGTCACCACCCACCGCGATGGGGGGACGCTCGGGCTCACCGCGTGATGCCGTCGACCCGCACCAGGCCTGCAGCGTGAATTCGGTGGCAGGTCGGTCGGTCCACGGCCCGGCCCAGCCGAAGTCGGACAGCGTGACCACGGTGCGCAGCGCGTCGACGTCCACACCGAGTTCTTCTGCACCGTCGGGCGTTGCACCCACGATCACGATGTCTGCCGCGGCGAGCAATCCGGCCGGCACCGTCGCGGCGGCGACACTGCGCTTGCCGCCGGCCAGGAACGCGAAGAACGGGCTTTCGGCCTCTCGCGGCGGGACACCGGCGGGTCGGTAGTGGCGCAGCCGGTGGCCGTCCGGCGGCTCGACCATCACCACGTCGGCGCCGGCGTCGCGCAGCAACTTGCCGGCGTAGGCGGTGGCCAGCCGGTCGCCGATCTCGACCACGCGCAGACCGGACAGCGGAGTGGGCATGCCGCTCAGCCGATTCCGAAGTCGATCACGCCGCGGATCAGTTCACCTGAGAGCAGGTCGGCGAACCCGGCGTTGATGTCGTCGAGGCGGTAACGCCGGGTGATCATCTCGTCGAGCATCAGCTGACCCGAGGTGTACATCGCGGCGAGCAGTGGGATCTCCGAGCGCGGGTTGCAGGAGCCGAATACCGTCCCGCACAGGTTCTTGTTCATCAGGACCAGGTCCTGGATGTCCAGCGACACCGGCTGTGGACCGGCGGCGGCCATCCCGGTCAGCACGCAGGTGCCGCCCTTACGGGTCAGGGCCAGCGCGGCGCCGATGTCGACACCGTTGATCTCCGACGGCGCGAGCACCACCGCGTCGGCCATCACGCCGCGGGTGAGACCTCGCACCAGGGCGATCGCCTCGTCGGCGTCCGCTGCGGTGTGGGTGGCGCCGAAGGACAGTGCCGATTCCCGTTTGGCCGCAACCGGATCCACGGCGACGACCACCGTCGCCCCGTTGATGACGGCGCCCTGGATGGCGGCGGTGCCGATGCCGCCGGCTCCGACGACGACCACCGTGTCACCGCCGCGCACGTTCGCCCGGCGGGCCGCCGAGCCGTAGCCGGTCGGGACCGCGCAGGACAGCAGCGCGGCCGGCACCAGCGGGATGTCCGGGTCGATCTTCACCAGCGAATCGGCGGCGACCACGGTGTGTTCGGCGAACGCGCCGATCTTGGAGGTGTGGCCCAGGTCCTCGCCGTCGACGGTGTGGTGGCGGAAGGTGCCGTCGGTCGGCATTCCGGGGGTCAGCACGCCCGCGCCCCGGTCGCACAGGTACTCCATGCCGGAGGAACACCATCGGCACTGTCCGCACACCGCGACGAACGAGGTGACGACGTGATCGCCGGGAGCCAGCCCGGTCACCGCTTCCCCGACCTCGAGCACCACCCCCGACCCCTCATGGCCGCCGATCGTCGGCGGCCGGGACTTCCGGGCGGTGGGCGGCGCCATGAATCCGTTGCGGATGTGGTCGTCGGAGTGGCAGAGCCCGGCGGCGGCCATGCCGACGAGCACCTCGCCCGCCCGCGGCGGGTCGAGTTCGAACTCCTCGACCGACCAGTCGCCGCCGACCTCTCGCACGATGGCGGCGCGGCTCCTCATGGGTGACGACATTACGGGTGCCCGCTCGCCGAGATCGACACCATGGCTGCGAATCCTCCCGGATCGCAGCCCTCATGCAGATCTCGGTAGCGGTAGGCCCCGAGCCGCGAACGCATCGTGCACTCGCCGAAGAATGAAGCCCCTGCCGTGCTCCTTGACCACCCGGATGACCAGCCAGTTCAACTGAGCGAGCATCTCGTGGCGGCCGATGTCGCGGACGAACTGCCGGCGATCTGCGCGGTGCTGGTCTCCGTCGTACTCGAGGCCGATTTTGGGCTCGTCCCAGCCCAGGTCGACGAAGGCGGTCCGGTACCCATCCGTTACCGGAATCTGGGTCCTCGGGCGCGGAAGTCCCGCATCGACGACCAGCATTCGAAGCCACGATTCGCGTGGCGACTGGGCGCCCGCATCGGCAAGCGGCAGCGTCGCTCGGGCACGACGAACCCCGCGAGCCCCGTAGTAGCGCGCGGCGAGTTCGAGCACGTCTGGGGTGCGAACGCCCGTCGAGGCGATGAGAGCGTCGAGGTACGCGACGGCTTGGACGCGCGCCAGGTGCCGCGCGAGATCGAGGGCGGTGCGCTCGGGAGAGGTCACAGCAAGTTCGCCGATTCGCACGATCTCATCGGGGTCGATGCGTTCTTGGCGGACGACGACCCCTTTGCGCGGCCGACGACTGGTTCCGATCAGTTCCACCGGGGTGTTCTCGTCGACCCAGCTCACCCCGTGCAGGCCGGCTGCGGCCCGGCCTGCGACGATGCTCCCCGGTACCCAGAGCGCTGCGGCGTGGGTTTTCACCGCGAGCGTGCGCGGGGCGCCGTTGGCGACGTAGACGTCGGGATGCAGCGCGGTGTAATTCCAGCGCAGCCGGCCACGGCTGAGGAGTCCGCCGGCGATGGCCTCGCTTCCCCGAAACGGTGAGGACATGACCGAATGCTGATGGGGCAGTCCGACAGAACAGCGGTCGTCGTCCCCAAATCGCTCTCAGGGCTGTGGAGTTGTGCGAATCACGACCCTGGTGACGATCTCGCGGCAGTCGTCGGCGGCGACCGAGGCTAACGCAAGGGGGCTAGCGCCAACTGGGCAGCCAGATCTCCATGGTCCACGTCGACTGTGAGATCGGGATCCCGGTCAGCACCGGGTAGAGCCAGGCGAAGTTGGTGATCACCAGCGCGACATAGCAACTCACCGCGACCAGCCCGAGCGTGCGGCGCTCGGGGTTGCGGGTCGGCTGGTAGAGGATGTCGCCGAGGATCAGCGCGATCGCCATGATCAGGAACGGCGCCATCGGCACCGCGTAGAAGAAGTACATCTGCCGGTCGATGTCGGCGAACCAGGGCAGGAAGCCCGCGCAGTAGCCGACCAGCACGACCGCGTAGCGCCAGTCCCGGCGGACGAACGCCCGCCAGGCCGCATACAGCAGCACCGGCACCGCCAGCCACCACATCGCCGGGGTCCCGACCAGCATCACGGCCTTGACGCACGACGCCGCCCCGCAGCCGGGAACGTTCTGGTTGTCGATCGCGTACAGCACCGGCCGCAGCGACATCGGCCACGTCCACGGCTTGGACTCCCACGGGTGGTGATTGCCCGCGGAGTTCGTCAGCGTGGAGTGGAAGTGATACGCCTTGTAGGTGTAGTGCCACAGCGAGCGGATCGCGTCCGGCGGCTGGAACCACTGCCGCTCGCCGATCGCGTCCCCGACCTCGTAGCGGTTGACCGCGGTCTCCGAGGCGAACCACGGCGCATATGACGCCAGGTAGATCGCCAGCGGGATCAGCCCGAACACGTACGCGCTGGGCCCGAGGTCGCGGCGGATCACCCCGAACCACGGGCGGGGCACCCGGTAGGCGCGGCGGGCCGCGACGTCGAACGCCAGCGACATCAGGCCGAAGAACGCGATGTAGTACAACCCCGACCACTTGGTGGCGAAGGCCAGGCCCAGCAGCACCCCGGCGCCGAAGCGCCACCACCGCACCCCGAGCCGGGGCCCCCACGGCGTCTCGGCGATGCGCCCCTCCAACAGTGCGATGTGCATCCGCTCCCGGACCTGGTCGCGGTCGACGATCAGCGCGCCGAACGCGGCGACCACGAAGACGGTGAGGAAGTTGTCCAGCAGCGCGGTGCGGGCGGCGACGAAGCTGACGCCGTCGGCCACCAGCAGCAGACCGGCGATCGCGCCGATCAGGGTCGAGCGGCTGATCCGGCGCACGATGCGCACGACCAGGGCCACCAGGATCACGCCGAACAGCGCGCTGGTGAACCGCCAGCCCGCCCCGGTGTAGCCGAACAGCAACTCACCCGCCGCGATCAACTGCTTGCCCAGTGGCGGGTGAACCACCAGGCCGAAACCCGGGTTGTCCTCGACGCCGTAGTTGTGCAGCAACTGCCAGGCCTGCGGCGCGTAGTGCTTCTCGTCGAAGATCGGTGTGCCGGCATCGGTCGGCGAGCCGAGGTTGGCGAAGCGGGTCAGGGCGGCCAGCGCGGTGATGATCGCGGTCGCCGCCCAGCCCTCCAGCCGGTCCACCGGCCCGAAGTCGGCGACCGGCACCAGCGGACCCGGGCTGATGACGGGGACGTGGCGCTGCGGCGCGACGTCATCAGCGATCGTGGTCATCGAAAGCGATCGTAGGCTGTCGGTCATGACAACCGGGCGGCTGATCCTGGGCGCCACCCCGCTCGGTCAGCCCGCCGACGCATCGAAACGGCTGGTCGACGCGCTGGCCAGCGCCGATGTGGTGGCGGCCGAGGACACCCGGCGGGCGCGCACCCTGGCGCAGTCGCTGGGGGTGAAGATCGCCGGGCGGGTGGTCAGCCTGTTCGACCAGAACGAGGCGGCCCGGGCGCCCGCCCTGGTCGACGAGGTCAAGGCCGGCGCCACCGTGCTGGTGGTCAGCGACGCCGGGATGCCGCTGATCAACGACCCGGGCTACCGGTTGGTGACGGCCTGCATCGCGGCGGGGCTGCCGGTCTCCTGTCTGCCGGGCCCGTCGGCGGTGACCACCGCGCTGGCGGTCTCGGGGCTGCCGTCGGACCGGTTCTGCTTCGAGGGTTTCGCGCCCCGCAAGCGGTCCGCCCGGCGGGCGTGGCTCGCCGGTCTGGCGGGCGAACCGAGAACCACGGTGTTCTTCGAGTCGCCGCGCCGGCTGGGGGAGTGTCTGCGTGACGCGGTCGCCGAACTCGGCGACGACCGGCACGCCGTGGTGTGCCGCGAACTGACCAAGGTGCACGAGGAGGTGCGGCGCGGGTCGCTGGCCGAACTGGCGGACTGGGCGGCCGAGGGGGTGCTGGGTGAGATCACCGTGGTGCTCGCCGGCGCCCGGCCGAGCGCGGACCTGCCGACGCTGGTCGCCGCGGTCGACGAGTTGGTCGCCGTCGGCATGCGGGTCAAGGACGCGTGCGCGCGGGTGGTCGACACGCATCCGGGTGCACCCTCGCGCCGTGAGCTCTACGACGCGGTGCTGCGCTCGCGGGATACATAGCCGACGATCGGTGCCGCCTTGTGCAGGCATTCCTGCCACTCCGCGGCCGGATCGGAGTCGGCGGTGATCCCGCCGCCGACGCCCAGGACCGCGCCGCCGTGCGCATCGAACTCGACCGTGCGGATCGCGACGTTGAGTTCGGTGCCGGCGATCGGCGACGCCAGCCCGATGGTGCCGCAGTACACCCCGCGCCGTCGCGGTTCCCATCGCGAAAGGAGCTGCCGGGCACGGATCTTCGGTGTTCCGGTGACCGACGCGGGTGGGAACGACGCGGCCAGCACCGATGAGTTCGGTACCGAGGCGGGCACCCGGGCGGCCACCGTCGACACCAGATGCCATACCCCCGGCGCGGGCCGCACGGTCAGCAGTTCGGCAACGGTGACGGTGCCGACGTCGGCGATGCGGCCCAGGTCGTTGCGCACCAGGTCGACGATCATGATGTTCTCCGCGACATCCTTGACCGAGGCGCGCAGGTCGGCCGGCGCGGTGTGCAACGGCGCGGTCCCCTTGATCGGGCTGGACACCACGTCGTCACCGCGGCGCCGCAGGAACAACTCCGGTGACAGCGAGGCCACCGCGCCCCAGTCGCCGGCCAGGTAGGCCCCGCGCGCCGGTTTGGTGCGGGCCGCCGCGTCGGCGAAGAAGTCCAGCGTCGAGCCGTCCACCGTGCCGGTGAACTGGGTGCACACGCAGGCCTGGTAGATCTCCCCGGCGCCGATCGCCTCCAGACAGGACCGCACCCCGTACTGGTGCTGATCGTAATCCGGCTCGGCCCAGTCGATTTCCCACTCCAACCGGGGCGGGGCGGCGACCAGCGCTGCGGTGATCCAGCCGGGAAGCGTTGCATCGGTGAGGCTCTCGTACCACCAACAGCCTTCGTGGTCGAGGCGCAGCACGCAGTCGGTCCAGCCGCCGGCGGCCTCGGGCACCCGCGGCGGGTGTCCGTCCACGCCGGCGTCGGGATAGGACAGGTAGCCGATCCACCCGCCGCCCACCGCGTCTCGGCGCCCACCGGGTACCGCGTCGAACACCTTGGCGGGATCGATCGGCCGCACCGCGACGCTCGGAGCGA